>Ga0080006_1262569_pt1 | contig 211968 bp, 177 predicted proteins | sample RS3BMetagenome_FD_69209 | JGI IMG/M metagenome (GOLD analysis project Ga0080006, IMG submission 69209) | Ferric oxide microbial mat and aquatic microbial communities from Rainbow Spring, Yellowstone National Park, USA - RS3B (SPADES... ...
AGCTCGCCAGCCAGCGTGCTCAGGGCTCGCGCCCGCTGTCCCGCATCGGACAGAGAGGCGATAACCTGCCGGGCCTCCTCCCAGCGCTGCGCCCGCGCCAGCTCCTCTGCCAGCCTGCCTAGAGTCGCTTCTCGCCAGCCTTTATGCTGGATGAAGGCCATGACCTGCCGGGCTTCCTCCCAGCGCCGGCAAAGCGCCAGGCGCACCGCTAGCCATGAGAGCGCCTGGACAATCACCCCCTGGTCGGCAGCTGTGAGCACCCCTTGCACCTGTCGCCAGCACTGCCGCATCTCTTCCCATCGTCCCGCCCGCGCCAGCTCACCGGTCAGATTGATCAAGGCCCATGCTCGCCGCCCTTCATCAGGCAATAAGGCTATGATCTGCCGGGCCTCCTCCCAGCGCTGCGCCCGCGCCAGCTCCTCTGCCAGCATGCTCTGGGTCCGTGCTCGCCACTCTTTATCAGTCAGGAAGGCGATAACCTGCCGGGCCTCCTCCCAGCGCTGCGCCCGCGCCAGCTCCCCTGCCAGCATGCTCTGGGTCCGTGCTCGCCACTCTTTATCAGTCAGGAAGGCGATAACCTGCCGGGCCTCCTCCCAGCGCTGCGCCCGCGCCAGCTCCTCTGCCAGCATGCCGAGCACCTCTTCTCGCTCCCTTTGAGTTGGCAGACAGTTTATAATCTCCTGGGCCTGTTGCCAAGAGCGACGTGCCTCCTCCCCTTTTCGGGATCGTGCCAGTTCAACCGTCAGCTTGCTAAGCGCCTCCGCGCGCTTCTCATCATCGAAAAGGATGAGCCGCGTCGCCTCTTCCCACTGCTGCGCTCCCTCCAACCCCTGCGCCACGATGCGGAGCGCCTCTTTCCGCTCCCACTGATCTGACAAACCCAGCGCCAGCTGCTGAGTTCGTGCAAGCAGGGCTGCCGCCTCTTGCTCTCTTGCCGGCTGCCTGCTCAACCAGCTTGCAATCCGTAGCAAGATCCTTACTTGCCGCAGTGGTTCGCTCAGCAGTTCGGCCAGTCCCAGGGCCTGTTGCTCCCTCCCCAGCAGCAGCAACGCCGCAAAGGCCGCATCCGGGAAGCGGTCCGCCCGACTGCCCAGGTATCCCCGCAGCAGGGCATAGCGCCACAGCCGCGGCAACTGTTTGATTCCTTCCTGCACCCCCCAGTGCGGTGAGGCTGCTGCCTGCATCCCCAGCTCCAGATCCTGAGCATAGGCACGCATGCTTAGGTCCCACTGCACCTTCGCCCGGCCATACTGGCTCGCATCGAGCGCTGCAAAGAGTTGCTCCCACTCTCCCGCCTCGTACAGATGCCGCAGGGCATGCGCCAGCCCATAGCTGCGCCGTTCGCGCTCGGCCTTCTCCCCCACTCCCTCCTCACCAGGAACCTTCTCCCACAGATGCGCCAGCCCGCCCTGTGTACACCAGGTCGCCAGCCGTCGCTGCCACTGCGCCACTTCGTCATCCGCAAAGATTCCTCTCTCTTGCGCTCCCCGCTCTGCTCGCTGCAACGTCTGACGCAGCCCATCATGGGAGAGACTATAGCGCCCCCGCTCATCCTGGCTCAGCAGCTCGCCCAGCGCCTGCAGCCCTGCCTCCAGTTGCTCCTCACCCCCTGGTGCGCCCGTGGACGGCTCCATGCGGAGCAGCTCAAGCAGCTGCTCCCGTGAGAGCGGCTCCCGCGCCACCAGTAACACGCCCAGTATCGGTTTACATACCCGCTCCCACTGCTCCAGCGACTGCCGGCGCAGCTGCTCCAGATGCCGGGTCACGAGCTGATCTGGATCAATTTCTGACTCCTGCAGCTTCTTCTGCGCCAGTGCTCGCTGCCCTGGATGCTCCTGTCCTCGCTGTGACTGCCCCGCCAGCTGCGGATAGCGTCCCAGCACCAGATCGGCCCTGTTGCCGAAGAACCAGAGCACCTGGCCCTCCTGCCTAAGCACCTCGCTCAGCCAGCCAAGTAGCCGGCTGAGGACCAACTGGCCCTCCGTATCGACAATCTCCGCTCGCTCTCCGCGCAGCGCTGCCAGCAGGGTGCTGGTCAACACCCCATGCCCAGCTTGTTCCTGTGCCAGATCGCGTCCACCGGCCGTGAGCACCAGTCGGATGCCTTCCTGCCGCGCTGGACTCGCCATCCCCGCAAAGGAGGATGCCAGCCGCTGCCTCAGCATCTCGAAAGAGGGAGCTGGCGCACTGCTGCTCAAGACATCGCTATAGCAGCCGTCCAGGATGAGCAGCACCGCGGCGGCCCGAGGATGCTCCAAGAGCACCTGACGCAGCCAGCGCAGGGAAAGAGGGGACGTGGCACTCAGTTGCACCGCCGCTGTCTCCCAATCATGAGTGACCAAGTAGTACTCCGGCTGGTCAGCCTCCGGCAGCAGCGTCTCGATCTGCCCACTGAAATAGAACAGACCAGCATCACCCGGCTGTAACTCCTGAGCCAGGCGGAGCACGGCTTCGCGAACATTATCACTGGTAGCTTGCTCTTGCAGGAGAGGCGGGCACACGAGCTGGAAGCCAGACGTCTCCTGTTGCAGAACTGCTGCCAGCTCGTGCGCATCGGCAGGGGCCCACAGCAGTCGAGGCCGGCCAGGAGTCGATGGGCCATTGACTCCCACCAGCAGCGCCAGGCGACGGCCTCCCTGGCCGAGCCAGAGCGGACCCGACTCAAGGGGAGAAGTCCGAAAGCGCGGCTCCATCAGAGGCACCTCCCAATCATCGTCTGCGCTGGCCTTCATGCATCAACAGCAAGGCGGGCGCCTCCATACCCGGAGGAGAGTACTACAGGCCGCGACCCCGAGTGGGCTTCACCATGATTCTGACGGTACCCCCTCTAAGATAGCACCCGGAGTGGCCTCCGTCAAGCCAATTCGAGCATCCCAAAAAAGCGATTACTCGTGGCCACTTGTAGGAGCGGTTTCAACAGCGGCGCAGGCCCTCGCACGGCTTCTTGAGCCATTTGAGCATCGCTGCACAGCGCTGCCGGCGCTGCGACGCTCGAATCATCGGGCACAGGACTCAGAAAAAGGAATCTGCTGCTTAGAAGGACGCTCAGCTTTTAACCTCCGACGATAGACGCTGGCCATCAGCAGGCACATGCATACGCCCACACAGCAAGAGATGGGGGCCACACCATGGAGCCCCCATCACCATCTATATTCACCAGCGCGAACCACCCACGCCGGGAAGATGCTTATTTGGTATACTCCACCAGCGTAATCAAACCGCCCATGCCATAAGGGCCATTGCCCATCGTGTGGGCCAGAATGTGGCAGTGGAACGGATAGATGCTCCCTGGCGCCGCCCAGGCATGGAAGAGCAGATCATAGTCTTCACCCGGCGCAATGCTAATGGTGTTCTTTCTGATCGGCTGTGCCAGTGGCTGTCCATCCTCGGCAACAATACTAAAAACATGGCCATGGAGATGCATCGGATGGATCAACTCGCCAATGTTAATCAACCGAATCAGGATATTCTGCCCATGCGTCACAACCATCGGTTGCGTATCGGGGAAGCTCTTGCCATTGATGACGAAATAACCGCCCAGTTCGCTCACCATCTGGAGGTATTCGCGATCATACCTGGGCTGTTGCGCGGCATAAACGGTGCCCGGTTTGGGATCCACGATAAAAGCACCGTACAGCCCCATGGACTCTTGCTTCAGTGCATCATAGTGGGAATGATAGAAGTATGTCCCAAAGTTATCCACAGGGATGGTGAAATCATAGGTATAGGTTGCCCCCACAGCGATAGGTTGCTGGCCCAGCCCAGGGACACCATCCTGCGTATAGGGAATATCCAGACCATGCCAGTGGATCGCCGTCGGCTCCGGCAGATGATTGGTAATGAGAATGCGCACATGATCGCCCGCTGTTACACGGATGGTCGGGCCTGGCACCGTGCCATCGAGTGTCCACGCTTCCACGCGCGGCAGGCCCCTGGCCACCTCCCACATCACACGCTCAGCAGTGAAGTGGAAGACCTTGACACCGTTCTCCACCGTGTATTTCGCCGGCTGTGCGCCATAGTTCTGAGTCGCATCAGGAATACCAGTGGTGCTCGCTAGCTGTGCAGCCGGAGCAGCAGCGCTATTCCCGGTACTCCGTCCAGCCAGCGCCTGGCCCAGCGCAAAGGCAATTGAGCCGGTTACCAGCACCAGCGCCAGGCCAGCAAACACCGCGAGCGTAATGATGCGCCGGCGAGGATGCCGTGGCGGGTAGTTTGCCGGAGACGCTCCAGTCGTGGTATCAGCAGTCGGTATCTGATTCATCTGATCCTCCTTTCTCGGCGCCCCTGCAGCTAGCCACGGGGCACCCCCTTGTCACCAACGATGCAGCACATATCTACCTTACGGTCAAATCCGGCGCGTACGTAGCCAGCTAGCTGGGTGGGACAGCAGCGACTTCAGTCTCGACATACTCGCTTGTTGAGACCAGATCTTGCTTACTGGCGCTTCTACCATGGACAACCCTGGCGGTGTCGCAACGCGCTCTGCCAGCGCCAGGTAAACGCGCACCATCAGGGCATTGGCCAACGCCAGGATCACAGAGAGCAACGAAAGCAGCAGGTCGAGGGCCATGCCTTCGCCATAGGCCATCGCCGGATCAACGCCCGGCCAGCCACCGCCACTGAAGAGATAGTAGCAGGCGTTCATGCATACAGCACCGACCGCCGCGCCGCTCCCCGCCGCAACGACCCCAGCGCATAGCCCCGGCCAGCGTACACATCCGGCAGCAGTGAACGCGAACACGGCTGCGCTGGTGAGCAGCAGCAACCCGACCATCACCTCGGCATATTCAACCAGGTAGCCAAAAGCGATACTATGAGGCAGCACCTCCTGGCGCAGAAATGTAGCGAACCAGCCCGCATCAACATCCTTCAGATTATCAACAATATCGCCGGCCAGCCCGCGCGGAAAATCACCAGCTGCCAGCTTATTGATGCCAGAGATAAACCACTCGTAACCAATAACTACCTGAAAAGCCGCCAGAAGTCCGGCAAATCCGCGCTGTCCTGTCATAGCGGTCCCTCGCTACTCACGTTGATGAATTACAGGGTCGACTTCCTCAATGTGCACATTTCTTTATCATGCGGAATGAGCAGTGTCTCCCTCCTTTGCCTTCCTCATGTCACCTGCGGCAGCATAAAAAAGAGGAAAACCTGCGCATAAGCTTTTCTGGGGCGAGTATAACCGGTGAACATCACAACAAAGACACAGGAAAGAAGAGAATTATCACAGCGAGATCACAAGCTGATGCAGCGGCATGAAGATAGTATAGTCAGGAGTCGACAATAAGGTTCCTACTCAGAAGGAGACCAAGAGAAGTGGGTGCACAAGATAAGCAGCGGGGCATAAATCAGAGGCGAGGCTTCCCCCTCTCCAGCGGTGTTGGAGAGGGGGCCAGGGGGTAAGGCCAAAGGCTCACCCCAGATCCGCCAGTGCTTCTGCCAGTGGCTTCAGCCGGGCGAGAAAGATCGGCGTGTCGCGTTGCGTGTAGCGGCGCACCTCGGCGGCGCGCAGCTCCTCAACCATACGCTCCAGCGCCGCCGGATCGTCCCCCTCAAAGGCAACAACAAACTCCTGATCGCCCAGCCCAAAGGAGTGCACCGTGTTAGTCCGCACCCCCTCACCCGACTCTGGATGCGTATGGCGTCGCCCCAACCGGCCATGCTCAATCATCAGCGCCCGACGCTGCTCATAGGGCAACAGATACCATTCGGGCGTCTTGACAAAAGGATACATGCTCAGATAAGCCTTCGGCGGCTCGCCCTTGAGAAACTCCGGACGGTGCTCTGGATCGTACTGCGATGGTACCGTCACAGCAACATAGGTGTACGCCTGCTCAAGGTATCCCCCCAGCGGCGACCGATTGATCGCCGCAGCAAGTTGCTGGAACGCATCCAGATTGGGACCAATGATCCAGAAGAGCAGATCGGCATCATGCCGCAATCCCACCAGTGAATAGACCCCACGAATCGTCAGATCAGTTGCCGCATTCTGGATCGCCCTGGCAGTGGCCTCGCGGTCAGCGGCGCGCTCCGTACCAGAGCGGCGGCGCCACAACGGATCAACACGATACAGCCAGAACGCAACATAGAGCGGTTCATTCGGATCAAACGTTTGCATTATTGGTCCTCCGATTGTTCGCCAAAATAACGCCAGCAATGGCGATAACCCGGGACACCGGCACCAGCTGGCTCCGGCGCCGTGCCCGTATCCAGATCCCAGTCGCACAGATCTGCACGCAGAGCAGCGCGTGCCTGCTCAATAGCCGTTGCGGGAGCACCAACCCGCAACACCTCATAATAAGCCAGGGCCGCCAGGCAAAAGCGCACGCTGATGCGCACAGCAAGATGCAGACAGGCGTTCATTTGTTGCCTATCAACAAGCTGGAGCCGGCGCTCACGCCCAATACGTAACCAGCCAAAGAGTAGCCGAAAGCTGCCATGGCCAGCGGCAAACGCACGCAACTGATCCATGCCAGCGACGTATACCCGGACCAGAGCCTGCCGCTCTGCTTCATCCAGGCCATAGACCTCAGCGAAAATCTTGCTGAAGCCCTCTGTGAAGGTCGTATCGACGGTCGTTCGTGCCGGCAAATAGCGATGCCAGGGCGCCCCCCGGAGGCGCGCGCTATGATCCCCAAAGTAACTTTGAGCAGTCACCTCATCCATACAGAGCTCAAAGTACGTATGCCTGCCCACAAGCCTCAAAACGGGGGACAACGGCTCCTGCTCATTCGCCGCTACCACTCGATTCACATAGGGGTGTACCGCAATATCGGCAGCAACATGCGTCACATAGCCAAGCGTATAGGCCAGCAGCACATCGCGCGCCGCATCATCGGCCAATCTGGCCGCGCTTTCCAGCAAGCGCATCGGCAGGTCCCCAGTGCGCTCGTAATGCATCAGATCAGCCCAGTGCCGGCCAGTCGTGCGGAAGGGCAGGCCGGCATAGTACGGAATATCCGGACCATGAGCACCCAGATAGGCCCAGACATTTAGCGTTGCGCCAGGCAAGTGCGGCGGCAACACCGGATGGGGCAGCGTTTGCAGCGGCGTCGCGCGGCCGCCCAGCGCTTTCGCCGTCTCAATCAGCACCCGCCAGTGGTTCAGCAACGCAGGCAAAGAAGTCTCCTCATCTCTCTCGGCACCAAACCCATGGCCATCCGCTGTCACCCGCCGCCAGCACGATCAGTCTTACTTCCCGCTCGCATCGCCATTATTGCGCTCACGACGCAGCAGCTCTTCCACGTGGCGGATCAGCGCATCGGCACTAGGTAGCTCGGAACGCGTCGGTGGCGATGGCTTCTCACTGCTCGTTTCATTTTCAGTCAGATGGGCGCGCTCCTCCAGGCGCCGCACATACTCCTGCGCCGCCGGATCGCGCGCAACCAGCTCTGACACCTGCTTCTCAAAGCGGCGCGCCGAGTGATTCAAATCGGTCAGATCCAGCTTCAAATCGAGCAGCCGATTCAAGCGATTCAGCAGCGCCGCCGTTACCTTCAGATTCGGACTGGCCGCCAGATAATGGGGTGTAGCCCCCCACAGACTGATCACCGGAATACCTTCGCGCTGGAAGCGCTCGCTCAGCACTCCGATAATGCCAGTAGGACCCTGATAGCGGGCAAGCTCGATACCCAGCCGCTGGAGCCGCCGCGCCCCCTTCAGGCTTGAGGCTGCCCCGCTCACCGGCACCGCCAGTGTATGGGGTATATCAGCGATCAATGAGCCAAGCAAGACTACATCGGTCACCGCAACTTGCATGCAGAGCCGGGTGAAAACATCGCTGAATGCCCGCCAGCGTAACTGCGGCTCAGCACCAACGACCAGCACGATATCGCGCGGTAGATCGGGAGCCACATAGGCATAGAACGCGTTCTCCGGCCAGGTGATCCCCCGCTGAATGCCGCTCACCACGCGCGTAGTCGGACGTACCTCCGTGAAGTCATAAAACTCCTCGGGATCGATGTCGGCGAAACGACGCGCATGCCAGTGCTCAATCAGGATGGTTATGCCGGCGGTAGCCGCTTCGGCCGCATCGTTCCAGCCGGTAAAAGCACCGATGAGCACCGGATTCCGCAACGCCGGCACCCAGGTCATCTTGATTGCGTCCATATGAAGCTCCCTTCCCGGTTCTCCCATTATGCTGCTGTCTCTATCATACCACGTGCTGAAGAGGCAGCGCATCTCGACCCCATCACATTCCCGATTTGCACCACCGCCATCCTATGCCGTAGTATGTCTGCAAGAAGTGCCGATGTCGGCCACAAACTTCCCAGGTCTGTCCCTGGCAGTGCAACCCGTATTTTCATGGGAAGGGCGGTAGACAAACAATGGCTGAGCAATCCTTCTTGGGACAGGTACACGCACCCGAGTTTCCTGACGGCCTGGACTGGATCAACACCAGCAAGCCGCTCAAACTGCGTGATTTGCGCGGGAAGATCGTTCTGCTCGATTTCTGGACATCCTGCTGAATTAACTGCATGCATCTCTTCTCGCAGTTGCGGGAAGTCGAAGAGCGCTTCGCCGACGTGCTGGTTGTCATCAGCATCCACTCGGCAAAATTCCCCTCAGAGCAGGCAACGGCGCGCGTGCGCGACGCCGTGCGCCGTTACGAGGTCACCCATCCGGTGGTCAACGATGTGGCGCACAACGTCTGGCGCAGCTATGCCATTCGCGCCTGGCCCACACTGGTCTTTATCGACCCTCGCGGCCGCATCATCGGCACCCATGAGGGCGAGCTGGACCCCCAGGCAGCCAGGGCCACCATCGCCGCGATGGCCCATCAGTTCGATGCAGTCGGGATCCTTGATCATCAACCGCTGAAGCTGAGCATCGTCGCGCCACCCGCTTCAGCGCTGGCCTTCCCTGGCAAGGTGCTCGCCGATGCGGCCAGCAACCGCCTGTTTATCGCCGACTCCACCCACCACCGCATCATCATTGCCACCCTCGATGGCGCTGTGCAGCGCATCATCGGCTCCGGCCAGCCCGGCCGTATCGATGGTGACCCGGCAACGGCACGCTTTCTCCGCCCACAAGGGATGGCCCTGGCCGACGACCGCCTCTACGTCGCCGACACCGAAAACCACCTGATTCGTGCGATAGATCTAGCAACTGGCATGGTGAGCACCGTTGCCGGCACCGGAAACCAGGCACGGGCCGTACGCGCCATCGCACCAGCTCTCGAAGCCGATCTCAGCTCACCATGGGACCTGACCCTATTGAACGGCGTGCTCTACATCGCCATGGCCGGGCTCCACCAGCTCTGGGCGCTCGACCTCGGCAACAGCACCATCGGCCCCTTCGCCGGCAGCGGGCGCGAGGGCATCCAGGACGGACGCCGTGGCCAGGCATGGCTCGCCCAGCCGAGCGGCATTACCAACGATGGCATTCGCCTCTACTTCGTGGACAGCGAGACCAGTGCCGTACGCCTGATCGACGTCCTCGGCGGTGGTGGGGGCGGTGTGCACACTATCGTCGGCAAGGGCCTTTTTGACTTCGGCGATGTGGACGGCATTGGCGAACGCGTGCGGCTGCAACATCCGCTGGGCATCTGTGCCGGCAACGACGTGCTCTACGTCGCCGATAGCTACAACCACAAAATCAAAGAAGTGCAACCGCGCACCCGCGCTGTGCAAACGGTGTTCGGCACTGGCGAGCCCGGCCACGAGGACGGACCTGGCATCTTCGCCAGCTTTAACGAGCCTGGCGGCATCAGCTTAGCAAACAACGCGCTCTACATCGCCGACACCAACAACCACGCCATCCGCGTAGCTGATCTGGGCACCAATACCGTCAGCACGCTGGCACTGCACGGACTATCATAACGTCATAGACCCCCTGGCTTTCGCCAGGAGCTTGCAGCTACCCCGCGCGGGGCACCGCGTCTGGCGGTATGACAGCCGCCCGGCAAGCAAACCCGCAATAAGCCAGGTCGATAACACCTGCGACAGGAGGCCATGCCATGAGCCGACAGTCTATCAACGATATACTCCCACCCGGCCCGCGACCACTCCCAATTTTTGGCAACATGCTTGCCTTTCGCCGCAACCCGCTCGCTTTTGTGACACAATTGCAGCGCACCTATGGTCCTGCAGCCACTTTCTATATGGGCCGCGTTCCCATCTTTCTGCTCTCGCGACCAGAAACAATCCACTACATCCTAGTTGAGCAGGCGCGCAACTTCACCAACCGTGAATTTGCTTTCGAGCTCACCGAGCTTCTGGGTAACGGCCTGCTCACCATCGACGGCGATTTCCACCGGCAGCAGCGCCGGCTTGTGCAGCCCGCCTTCCACAAACGTCGCGTCGAAAGCTACCGCGACCTGATGGTTGCCCATACCGAGGCCATGCTGGCCGAATGGCGCCCGGGCATGGAAGTAGATATCCAGCAGGAGATGCAGCGCCTCACCCTCCGTATTGTCGCCCAGGCCCTCTTCAGTATGGACGCAGCGGCCAGCGATCGCTTCGGTGCGATCTTCAACCAGGTAACCCGCATCTCACGCCGGCGGCGCTATCGCCTGTTCCGCAACCTCAATATCAACCTGCCGTTCACCGCCTACGGACGCTACCTCCGCCTGCGGCAGCAACTGGATCGCATTGTCTACCAGATCATCGCTCAGCGCCGTGCTGCCGGCATAGACAACGGCGATGTCATTTCCATGTTGCTGCATGCCCAGGATACCGACGGCACCACCCTCACCGATCGCCAGATACGCGACCACACCATGACCCTGATCGCCGCCGGCCATGAGACAACCGCCCTCACGCTGACCTGGGCCTTCTACCTCCTCTCACAGCACCCGCATGTCCGCGCCAGACTGGTGACCGAACTCGACACCATCCTGGGAGGTCGTGCGCCCACCGTCGCCGACCTGGAGCACCTGCCCTATCTGGAAATGGTCATCGCCGAAACGCAGCGCCTCTATCCACCCGCATGGACTGAAGGTCGCCGCGCCATCAACGCTTTCACCGCCGACGGCTACACCTTCCCTGCCGGCAGCATGATCATGCTCAGCCAGTGGGTCACCCATCGCGCGCCCGCATACTTCCCTGACCCGGAGCAATTCCGACCCGAACGCTTCGATCCGGCTACCGGCGATCCCCATCCACTCGCCTTCTTCCCCTTCGGCGGCGGCCCGCGCACCTGCATTGGTATGCCATTCGCCCTGCTCGAAGCTCGTGTGCTGCTCGCCACCATCATCCAGCGCTTCAGCCCGACACTGGTGCCTGGCCAGCGCGTCGAACCGCTGCCCATGGTCACCCTGCGCCCCAAATATGGCATGCGCATGCGCCTGGAACTCACACCACACCCGGCACCAGAGCCGGCGCCAGCGCCGGCCCGGCGCGACAGCGCCTGAACCAGCGCGCAGCGATCAGCTCAGGCCAGCGAGCACAGCCCTATTTCCCCCTCCATATTCCATGGAGAGGGACGAGCGCAGCGAGAGGGGGTGAGCCCCACAAGCGCCAGCGGGTGCGGCCCGCTGCTCTATCGCGGCGGCGTATGCGCCCGCATGAACGTCAACATGCGCTGCCATGCGTCCGCTGATTCCTTCGCATACTCCTCGTAGCGCCGATCAAAAAAGCTGTGCGGCGCACCAGGATAGGTAATCAGCTCATGCGCGATGCCTGCCTCAGTAAGCGCCGCGTCAAACTGCCGGATCTTCTCCTCCGGGATAGCTGGATCAGCGCCACCAAACAACCCCAATACCGGACACTCATACTCCTTTACCCGATCGATCGGCGCCGGTCCGCCGGTACGCATCGGGCCAACCGGCTGTCCATAAAAGCCTATGACGCCGGCCAGTCCATGCTTATTAGCAGCCTGCAAGAACGAGTTAGCGCCACCGAAGCAGAAACCCACAGTAAAAATCGCCCGGGGCGAATTGGGCAGCGCACGCAGATGCGCCACCGCCGCCGCAACATCCGCCGCAATATTCTCCGCGCGCGTCTGCGCAACATGCGGCCAGAAATCAAAGCTGTCATCGCGCGGCGTCAGGCCAGCAGTACGCCCAAAATAGTCGATAGCGATAGCCTCAACACCGGCATCAGCAAAGCGTGTCGCCAGCTCCTTATAGAACTGATGCAGCCCACGCACATCCGGCAGAATGACAACACCGGCCCCATTGGGCACACCGGCACGCGCAAGATAGGCCGCGAACTCTGCGCCATCTGCCGACTTCAGCACCAGATCCTCATCAGATGCCGCAGCACCGACTATAACTGATGCCGGCAAATCCGGCGGCTGCGCCTTGACATCGTAGCACATGAGTTACCTTACCTCCTCAACAGCAAAAGTTCAGGAGCCTGGAAACCCCTTTACCATGCTGACCCTATCACGTTTATGTCCATCATTGCAACTGGCCCGGCCCCACACCAGAGTTTTACACCGATCACCTGGCTCAATGAGTCTGCCCCGCGCGGTAAAATAAACCAAAGAGCAGGGAACATCCCAGGAGGACTCTATGCGTCTACTTATGTGGCACGTCAGCGCCTTTCACAGCCAGCCCGGCGCGCGAGGACGCTCCCCACTGGCTGATGCCCCACGCGCCGTCGATACCGGCGAAGCCCTGCTGGTCTTCGCCAGCGTCGAGCGCGCCGACGAGAGCGATAGCGCAGGTGTCGTAGTGCGCGCATGTACAGCCATCACCGAGCAGGCCAGACGAATCGGCGTACAGGCGATCGTGCTCCACTCATTCGCCCACCTCTTCGGCGAGCTCGCGTCACCAGCCTTCGCGCGACAGACACTGGATACCCTGGAAGCCGAACTGCGCCGTGCCGGATTCAGCGTGCAGCAGACGCCATTCGGCTGGTTTAATGCGCTCGAGATTCACGCCAAAGGACATCCGCTGGCCCGTGTAGCGCGGCAACTGTAAGAGCAAACTCCGCTCATCCCGCACGCAACCTTCCCGTTAAGGGAAGCTGTCCCGCCGGTAGCGTCCGATCGATTCCCCCCGCGCTGCGCTCGCCCCTGGCGAGCCAGACGCCGCCAGCAACATCCCCCTTGCCCTGAAGAGAAGAGGGGGATAGAAGAAGGATGAGGTCTGCACCGCATCACATACCCCTTCGTACCCATCGTGTAAAAAGCATCAAAGCGAAGCGCCCGGTTCCCCCGCTCCATCTCCGTATAGAGCGGCGGTGAGGCCCGGAGCAGCCAGGTCCGCCTGGCACACGCGCGCAAGTGCCCGGATACCATGCAACAGCGCCGCCCGCTCATCCGCACCGAGTCGGGCCAGACAGGTGCGCAGCCAGTCCCGCCGCGCCTGATGCAGCATCTCGACCATCTCTTCACCCCGCTCCGTCAGACGAGCCAGCGTGTAGCGGCGATCGTGCGGATCCTCTGTGCGGGCAACCAGTTGCGCCCGTACCAGCCGATCCACCAGATGGCTCGCCGTCGGCTGCCCAACACCCAATAACTCGGCAAGCCGCCCGATCGTCACCGGCCCCTCATGCGCTAACCAGAAGAGCACCCGAAGCTGCGCAATCGTCAGGTCCAGTTGTTGCAGCCAGGCCGGTACACCCCGTCTTTGCAGCGTGCGCCCTATCGCGACAAACAGCCCCACAATCTCGTCCACCGTCTGATCCACACAGCTATGGGGCGGTTCCAGCATCGAAGCACCTCTTTCCCTGCAGCACTGCCAGCACCCCTGCTCAGAGCAGCGATCCGGCAATAGACACGCTATCACCGATCGCTATCCAGTGTACCGGCAACCTCCTGGCAATGAAGCCTATTGCACGGATGTGCGCTGCATCTCCGTATCCTCTGCTGCTCTGGCGGCAGCTGCCGCATGTACCAGATCCCGCAGACTGAGTGCCAGAATAGCAAGAATCCCGATCAGCGAGACAGCAAACAGGACACCCCCGGTAGCGACATTATTAACCGTCGAGGCAATCCAGGCACCACCAACGGGCTGGGATTGCAGCGCGAACGGCGAGACAACGAGCCAGACGCCAGCACACAATGTAAGCACCAGGATGAACATACCCGGCGGGATCAAACGGCTCATCACTCCCTCCCTCCAGCCGTATCAGCAGCCGCCGGCTGCGCATTATCTGTCCGGCGGCGCTCAGCCAGATCAGCCGCAAGCGTCGCTGCCAGCACTGCCATTGCCCGCTCAAGCTCACTCGCGTGCAGCCGCACCTCCGGCACAACCGGCGCAGCATACTGCCCGGTTGGCGCAGCAGCTCTTGGAACAGCAGGCACCGGCTCGGACCGTGGACGCGGACGAATGACGCCGGCAGCCCGCAAAGCGCTCAGCAGCGAGAGAACAAAAAGCCCGATACCCACACACGAAACAACGACAAGGCCCAGACCCAGCCAGAAATCATTCTCGGTCTGGCCAACCCAGGAAGCACCATACGGCTGGTACCCCAGGGCAAAGGGCGCAAGCATGAGCCAGCCCCCGATCAAGAGCGTCGTCAGCGTTGCTCCGATCCCCCAGAAATATTTACCAGGACGAATGTTGGACGTTTGCATCGGTTCACCCTCTCATCTCCTTAATGCATGAGCGCCACCCCCAGCAGGGAGCTCACCCTGCCAGCGGTGAGCATCAGCGATCACGACGCGGATGCGCATCTCCACCCTGAATCAATGAACTCAGCAGCGCCATCACCGCCAGGGGCTCGATCAGATCACGGGCAACCGCCCGGCCCCGCTCTGCCTCATCTGGCAAATGCGGATATCGACCATTGGCCAGCGACGCCAGCGACGCCAGCAACTGTGGATTGGCATCCGGACGCCGCGCCTCATTGGCAACAAGTGCCAGCGTCAGACCGGCCAGCGCGCGAGTGCGCGCCGCTTCACCAGCTGCCGGCAGCACGGCCGCTCCATCGGCGAACCGCCGCAGCGGGACATCCTTCAAGAACAGCGTGATCCCTATCACCGCCGCACAGATACCCATCGCAACCGCGAACCCATGCTGAATACCAACGGCCAGCGCCTGCTGCGTGGCGGCAAAGATCTGATGGAACAGACTCGTCACCAGCATGGTGACCCGGGCAACCACGCGCGGCGTGAGCGCCGCCACAAGCTGATTATGGCGTGGGCCAGGTGGCACCGTTGCCGCCACCTGTGCCACAGCCTGATGAACCGCTGCCTGCACCGCGCGTCTAACCAGCTCATGCTGGGCTCCCGGATTGACCAGCACCTGCTGGTTCGTTGCCGCTGCCAGCGCCGGCGACGACAGACGCCTCGCTGCCGCCGGCAGACGCCGGGCAAGCTCACCGGTAGTCGTATTGGTAACCACCGAGCCCAGGATCGCCGTGCCCAGCGTTGAGCCCGTCGCGCGCAAATAAGTGATAGCCCCCGTACCCACACCCAATCGATGGCGCGGAATCGCATTCTGGACCGCCAGGTTCATCACCGGCATCAGCATGCCCAGCCCCACGCCGACCACAATCATATTGCGCGTCACTTCCCCCAGCGTCGTCGTCACATCCATCCGCCACAGCAGGAACACCCCAAACGTCATGATGGCTGCACCCAGAATCGAGAGCGCCTGATAGCGCCCAATCCTGGCGATGAGCTGCCCAACCAGGGTACCGCTGATCGCCATCGTCAGCATGAGCGGCGTAATGGCCGCCCCTGAACTCGTCGCCGTCTGACCGAGCACTGCCTGAATAAAGAGCGGCAGGTAAATCGCCATGGCAAAGAGCGCCATACCCATCGTCAACGCCAGCAATGCCCCAGTCGCGAAAACCTGATTGCGGAAGAGATCGAGCGGCAGGATCGGTTCGACAGCAAAACGCTCGTTGACAAAAAAGACCACAAAGAGAATGCCGGATGCTGCCAGAACACCAATAACCTGCGCGGAGCTCCAGGGATAGGTAACACCGCCCCAGGTCAGACCCAGCAACAGACAAACGGTGGCACCTGCCGCCGTCAACGCCCCCACAAAGTCAATGCGCCGCAGAGCAGCCCGGCCCGTATAATGCGTACTGCGCGCCGAGATATTGACAGGCAGCCAGAGAAAGAGAACAACAAGCGTAAGGATACCAATCGGCACATTCACATAAAAGACCCACCGCCAGGTGGCATTGTCCGTGATCCAGCCGCCAAGCGCCGGACCAATCACACTCGCCAGCGCAAAGACTCCCATGAAGAGCCCCTGCCAGCGCGCCCGCTCAGCCGGTGGAAAGATGTCGCCCACCAGCGTGAAGACCAGCGCCTGCTCAATACCCGCACCCACACCCTGCATCCCCCGAAAGGTGATCAACTGGTTCATCGTCTGCGAGGCCCCCGCAAGCGCCGAGCCTGCCAGAAAGATAATAATGCCGGCTATCAGAAACCACTTGCGGCCAAACTGATCGGAAAGCTTCCCGACGATCGGGATCATCGCCGTCGAGGTCATCAGATAGGCCGTCACCACCCAGGCATAGCGGTCAAAACCGTGCAGATCGCCAATGATCTTGGGCAGCGCCGTGCCGACGACAGTCTGATCGAGCGCGGCGAGCAAAAGGGTAAGCATCAGTCCCGCCAGGACACTCACCAGCGTCCAGCCCTGCAACTGCACCCCACCACTGCTCCGTCGGACGGCTCTCCCATCCATCACCCCAGGAAACGTCGCCACGCTCTCTACCTCCATTCTGCTTGCTCCAGCATCCCTCGCACTCCCGAGAAAAGGAGGACTCCTCACCTAACACTGGGGTGAGTATACCTGATTAATTCGACAATGTCAATGGATTCGACACAATCGAAGTTCGCCGATACTTCGCCGCTACAGGAACGTGATATCATGGATCAGCACGAGCGGAACAGAGAAATAAGGATACACGAGGAAAACAGGGGAAAACCCGGGAGGAAACGTGGATCATGCAGCCTTTCAATGCCGAACGCTTCAAAGCAGCCGAACGCGACAGCTACAGCCGCGCTGCCGCCTACTGGGACACAGTTGAGGCCCAACGAATGGCCGATAGATACGGCGCACGCCTCTTCACACTGGCCCATCTCGCGCCCGGCCAGACTGTGCTCGACGTCGCCTGTGGCGTCGGCGAACTGACCATTCGCGCTGCCCGCATTGTTGGCCCACACGGACGAGCTATCGGCGTCGACATCGCCCCTGGCATGATCGCTACCGCGATTGCCCGCGCGCAGCGCCTCCTGCCAGACAACCCCGAACTACGTCCCCAATTCTCTGAAATGGATGCAGAGGCCCTCTCCTTCCCTGACAGCTCGTTTGATGCCGTGCTCTGCCAGTTCGGCCTCATCCACTTTCCGCATGGCGACCGTGCCCTCGCCGAGATGCATCGTGTCCTCCGCCCCGGCGGACGTGTAGCGCTCGCCATGCAGGGTGACCCACGCTACGCCCGCAGCAGCGCCCTCTTCCCAGAGGCCCTTGCCGCAGTCGCCCCTGAGCTGGCCGCCAGCGTCCCATCATACTTCACCTACGGCCCGCCCGGCGCTCTGGAAGCCGCGCTTACCGCCGCCGGCTTCACCGACATCCACGTCGAGCACCACAACACGGAAGAAATAATCCGCGACGGCGAACAACTCTGGCAAAGCCTCATCTCTGCATCCGGCAAAGCCCAGATGCTCCTCGCCGCACTCCCCCCGGCGCAGGCCAGACAGCTCCACGCCGCCTTCCTGCAACGGCTCGAAACATACCGCCGTGGCGACGTCCTGGTCATCCCCCAGCAAACCGTCTACGGCACCGGCAAGCGCCAGCCCCCCGGCACCGGTCCGCAACAACAGAGCGAGCGGCAAGCTTTAGATAGGGGAATATCCCGCTGACCTGATGCCCGGCCCGATCGGCAACATACCTCCCCGCCCCATCGCCGCTGCAGCGGCACGAGCACCGCGCAAGCGGATATGAGACCCTCCCCTTCCCCCTCTTCTATGGAACATGGAGAGGCACCGCGAGAGAGGGGGTGAGGCCAACAAGCGCCAAGGGGTGCGGCCCACACGGCCTCCTACCACCACGGCGGTGGATTCCCCCACCCCTCATAAGGCGCCACATAGCGGTTCCAGTACGCCAGCGAATTAATCGCCACGCCCCCCGTCGTCGCGCTGATAAAGTTCCCCTGCCCGATATAGATGCCCACATGCCCATCCCACTGATTCCCGGCATTCGGCGCAAACCAGACCAGCGCCCCGATATCCGGCGTCCAGCTATCCGACGTATGCAGCGCATAGTAAGAATCCTGCGCCGTCAGATAACGGTTACTCGTCCCGTAGGCATTCTCCACAAACAGCTCGCAATGCAGATCCCATGCCTGGCTTCCCAACTGCGCCTCCGCCCAGGCAATCGCACGACTGGCATCCCCATTTGGCGGAATATAGGGCTGATAAGCCGGCGCCGAATAAACCGGCTGCGTCACGATTACCGGTGTCGGCGTCGGTGGTGCCGGCACCCGCAACACCTCCCCAACGTACAGATCGTCGCCGGCAGTTAGTTGATTCAGACCAAGAATCACATCCACCGAGGTATGAAACTTAGCAGCGATCGACGCCAGCGTATCACGCGCCTGCACTTTATAGGTCATTGTCCGCACATTGCGTGGCCCCGGCGGCACTGCAAAATCCAGCACACTCTGCAAAGAGGCAAAAGCAGCAAAATGGGGCGCCGCCCCACCAATAGGCACAACACTATACAACGTACCCAACCCTGCACAGACGATCAACACGATCACCGTCAGGTGCATCACCAGCGGACGTGGCCGCTGGCGCCATGAACTCCACCGCCGCGAGCGCCTGTCGCCCGCAATGACCAGTGGAATCGTTGCGCTGGTAGGGGTATCTGCCCCCGGCACAGCATGCAACTCGTGCGTAGTCCACGTGCGAGTCGGAAGGATGGGAGAAACAGGAAGCGGACCGGTAGGAGCATCTGGCAGCGGTGCCACTGCCGATGCCCCAGGACTCTGACTCGACGCATAGTCCCACAGCCGACGAGGTCTTCTCTCTGTTGGTTGTTCGTCCATCATCTTCCTCGCCCTATAAGCAACTTCACACCTCACGTGCAAGTATAGAAGAGCTCATCTCAGCGCGTCAATCCAATGTCGGAATAACCGGTACCATCGTACCAGCAGCCCACCATCGCTGCGGGGAAACGACTCCCCGGCAACCTCCCTAGCAAAAACCCCTCCTGCAACCGCCTTCATACCCCTGTGGTCCCCCACCACCCGGCAAGCATCGCTGTTCCCCCACCAGGACAATCCCTGACCAATACGCCCACACCATTGTGATAAGATATCTACCAGTGTGTTCGCAATCAGAGAGGATTTCGCCCTGATGATGGAGATCGCTGACTCCCATAGCCCTGGCCGGCAATGGACGATACGCCCCCATCGCCGGCAATTGCTCGCCACCCTGCGCGCTGCCGCCGCCCGCTCAGCCCACCTCGGACGCGCCATCCTCGCCAGCTTTACCCGGCCGATCCCCTGGTGTGACCCATTGCTCATCCTCATCGCCAGCAAACGGGCCGGGCTTGAACCCGACTTCTTCTGGGAGCAACCTGCCAGACACAGCTCGCTGGTAGGCATCGGCACCGCAACCACCATCGTAACCGCTGGTGCTACCCGCTTTGCCACCGCAGCAGCCACCTGGAGCAGCCTGCTCCGTGACGCGATCGTTCGACAGCAACCGGAGAGAGCACCCGCTGCGCACAGCGCCCCTTTACTCTTCGGTGGCTTCGCCTTTGATCCGTCTGGCCCCCATTCACCCCTCTGGAAAAACTTTCCCGATGGCTTGCTCATCCTGCCACACCTGCTCTGGCGCTCCAGCCCTGCCGGCGCCACCCTCACCATCAACCACCTTACCCAGCCAGATGACCCCGTTGAACAAATCACCGACACCATCTGCGCGCGTATCGCCACGTTATCCGCCGCTGTACAGGAGCTCGCACGCATGCCCTGGCAGACAGAAAAGGTCGCCGGTCCGTTCACCATACAGGAGCAGCCGGCCATGCCCGCCTGGACTGAGCAAGTCGCCGCAACCATCGCCATGATCCGGCAAGGCGCCTATCAAAAGGTCGTGCTCGCACGCAGTCTGCAGGTAACCGCCGCGACACCGACGACCTTTGACACCGGCATTATCCTCTATCGCCTCCGCCACAACTATCCCACCGCCGCCATATTCGCCCTGCAACGTGGCCACGCCTGTTTTGTCGGCGCCACACCGGAGCGCCTCGTCCGCGTCCAGCATGGCCGCGTCTACACCATGGCGCTGGCCGGCTCGGCCCCCCGTGGAGCTACCCCGGCCGCAGACCAGCGCCTCGGCCTGGAGCTCCTGCGCTCAGCAAAGAATCAGAAAGAGCACGCGATCGTGGTAACCATGCTGCGCGAGGCGCTGGCAACACTCTGTACCAGCGTATCGGTAGCCACCACCCCCCGGCTCCTGCTGCTCAAAAACATCCAGCATCTGGCAACGCCTATCACCGGTGTGCTGCTGCCCGGCTATAACCTCCTGGAGATCGTCGCCCGCCTCCACCCCACCCCGGCGGTCAGCGGCCTTCCCCTCCAGGCAGCCCTGGCAGCGATCCGTGCCAATGAACCGCTTGATCGCGGCTGGTACGCCGGGCCCATCGGCTGGATCGACGCCAGCGGCAATGGCGAGTTCGTCGTCGCTCTCCGCTCTGCCCTCATCGCCGACACCGAGGCCACGCTCTTCACCGGCTGCGGCCTCGTCGCCGACTCCGACCCGCAGAGCGAGTATACAGAGTCCTGCCTAAAACTCCAGGCCATGCTCAGTGGCCTTGGACTTGCGAGCACTGCCTGGGATCAGGAAATGGAAACCGACAGATGAAGTTACCAGAACCAGCAAACCCTACCTACGCCTGCATCGGCGCGTTTGTCGATGAATTATGCCGTGCCGGCATCCACCATGCCGTCATCTGCCCCGGCTCCCGCTCAACTCCCCTGGCCATCGCGCTGGCAGCGCAGCCCGGCATGCACCCCTGGATCCATATCGACGAGCGCTCGGCTGCCTTCTTTGCCCTCGGCATGGCCAAGCGGCTCGACCGGCCGGTTGCCCTCCTCTGCACCTCCGGAACCGCTGCGGCAAACTTCCTGCCCGCCATCGTCGAGGCCAGGCTCTCCCACGTGCCCCTGCTCGTGCTCACCGCCGACCGGCCCCACGAGCTCCGTGACTGCGGTGCCCCCCAGGCAATCGACCAGAACCATCTCTATGGCTCCCATGTCAAATGGTTCATGGATATGGCCCTTCCTGAAGCAACCAGCACTACACTGCGCTTGATGCGCACCATCGCTTGCCGTGCAGCAGCGCTGGCAGCCGCCGTTCCTGCCGGCCCGGTACATCTGAACTTCCCCTTCCGCGAGCCGTTAACCCCCGAACCTATCGCCGATCAGCCGCTACCACCCCCCTCTCAGCGCGATCCTATCGCCTGGCAGGGACGACCGGACAACCAACCCTACGTCGCCGTCAACGACACACCCCCGGCTGCACCCTCAGCAGCGCAGCTTGCCCATCTGGCCAACCTCGTGCGCACCCACCGGCGCGGCCTGATCATCGCCGGACCTGCCACAAACGCCGCACTCGCTGAGCCACTGATCTGCCTGGCTTGCTGCCTGGACTACCCCATCCTGGCCGACCCTCTTTCCCAGTTGCGTAGCAAAACAGAGGAGCGTATCCTTTCCAGCTACGAAGCCTTCCTGCGTGCCGCGCCCTTTGCCGAACAGGTAGCGCCCGAACTGGTGCTGCGCTTCGGCAGCGTGCCGACAGCGAAGTCACTCCAGCTCTACCTCAACTACCACACCGACTGCATCCAGATCGTGATCGACGGATCCGGCAGCTGGGAGGAGCCCTCACAACGTGCCGCTGCCATGATACACGCCGACCCAGCAGCCGTTTGCCGCCAGCTCTGCGCCGCACTCACTCCAGCCGACCGGCACACCAGGCAAGACACATCCTGGCTGACTCTCTGGCAACAGACCGATCGGCTGGCCAGAGAGACCATGCGCACAACCATCCTGGGCTTCCCCGACCTCTTTGAAGGTCGCATCTTTCTCGAGCTTGCCACCCTGCTCCCGGAGGGCGCAACCCTCTATGTGGGCAACAGCATGCCCGTGCGCGACCTCGATACCTTCTTCTGGTGCAACGAGCAGCACATACGGATCATGGGCAATCGCGGCGCAAACGGTATTGACGGCATCATCTCCAGCGCGCTGGGAGCAAGCGCAGGGGCAAACGAGCCTGTTGTGCTGGTCATCGGCGATCTCTCCTTCTTCCACGATCTCAACGGCCTGCTCGCAGCGCGACTGCATCGCCTGAACCTGACTATCATCCTGATCAACAACGATGGCGGTGGCATCTTCTCATTCCTGCCACAGGCAGCTTATCCAGAGTTTTTCGAACACCTCTTCGGCACACCAACAGGTCTGGATTTCCGCCCAACCGTCGAGATGTATGGCGGCACGTTCTCCCGCATAAGCACCTGGGAAGCGTTTCGCGCCGCCGTCCAGCACAGCCTGGTGGCCGGCGGCCTCCACGTGATCGAGGTTCCTACCGAGCGCCAGAGCAATGTGGCGATGCATCGCCAGCTCTGGCGCGCAGTCGCCGAAGCACTGCAGCAACAGCAACCATGGCAAGCAAGACCATAACAGTGAGGCCTATCACCCTGGCTTGACGTAGCCACATCACGTGGCTCATAATCGGGAAGCAGGAAAGGGAACCAGCACCGCCCGGTTCACCCCCCTTCCCTGAAAGGAAAGACAGCATCAAAGCAGCAAACGAGGTACACACAGATGACCATAGCATGGCAAAAAGTTCGCGACTACCAGGACATTATCTTCGAAAAGGCTGAGGGCATCGGCAAGATCACCATCAACCGACCCGAAGTGCATAACGCTTTCCGTCCCGAAACTCTTACCGAAATGATCGAAGCGTTCACGCTCTGCCGCGAAGACCCTGAGATCGGCGTCGTCATCCTGACTGGCAAGGGCAACAAAGCATTCTGCTCTGGCGGCGACCAGCGGGTGCGCGGCGAAGGGGGATACGTGGGCAGTGATGGCGTCCCCCGCCTCAATGCGCTTGACCTGCAAAAAGTGATCAAATATCTGCCCAAGCCCGTAATCGCCATGGTGGCCGGCTACGCCATCGGCGGCGGCCATGTACTCCACCTGCTCTGCGATCTCACTATCGCTGCCGATAACGCCCGCTTCGGCCAAGCCGGCCCGCGCGTAGGCAGCTTCGATGCCGGCTGGGGGGCAACCTATCTGGCCCGTATCGTCGGCCACAAACGCGCCCGCGAGATCTGGTACCTCTGCCGCCAATACACCGCCCAAGAAGCGTTCGCCATGGGCCTGGTCAATAAAGTGGTTCCGCTGGCCCGCCTCGAAGAAGAAACCCTGCAATGGGCCCGCGAGCTCCTGGAAAAAAGCCCCACAGCCCTGCGCTTCCTGAAAGCCGCATTCAACGCCGACACCGATGGCCTGGCCGGCATCCAGGACCTGGCTGGCAACGCCACCATGCTCTTCTACATGACTGAAGAAGGCAAAGAGGGCCGTAATGCCTTCCTGGAGAAGCGCAAGCCAGACTTTTCGCGCTTCCCCCGCCTGCCATAGTCCGACAGATGACCATTGCCCATATTCAGTGGCACACCTATCGCCTGCCGCTCAGACATCCCTTCGCCACGGCCCATGGCGCGCTAACCGTGCGCACCGGTGCAATCGTCACCGTAATTACCCGGGCAGGCGTGACAGGCATTGGCGAGATCGCACCGGTGCCAGGATTCAGCACCAAGAGCCTGCCCGACATGCTCGCCAGCATCCCAACGCTGGCAGTGCCGCTTCGCGGCATGCGCCTTGATGCCGCCCTGGCGCTCCTGTCGGCCAGAAGCGCCGCGGGCAGCATACCCCCTCCCATCGCCTGCGGACTCGAGATGGCCCTGCTCGATGCCCTGGGCAAGGTACAGGGCCACAGCGTCAGCGCGCTGCTCGCCCCGACTGGCTGTGTACCGCGACCGGCCGTGCCGGTTAACGCCGTGGTTACGGCGCCAGAGACAGCCACCGCCATGGCAGAAGCACAGCAGGCTGTGGCCCACGGCTTCACCTGCACCAAGCTCAAAGTCGGGCTGAGCAAGAGCACCGCCACAGAAGTTGCGCGGGTGGCTGCCGTGCGCACCGCAATTGGACCACATACCCACCTGCGGCTGGACGCCAATGAGGCCTGGAATCTCGACCAGGCACTTGCCATCCTCACCGCCTGTATGCCATACGCCATCCAATATGTGGAGCAGCCGCTGCCTGCTGGCGACCTGCACGGCATGCGCACCCTCCGCCAGACGATCCCCATTCCCATCGCCGCCGATGAGGCTCTATCTACCCTGACAAGTGCCCGACACATCCTCGATCAAGAAGCCGCAGACATCCTGGTGATCAAACCCCAACAGGCAGGTGGCCTGCTTGCCAGCCGACGGATCATCCAGGAAGCGGCAGCACGTGGCATACACTGCGTCATCACCGCTGCCATCGAAACAGGAGTAGGACTGGCGGCTGCACTGCACCTCGCCGCCGCCTCACCGGAGATCGTCTTCGCCTGTGGCCTGGCAACTAACCATATCCTGGCCGACGATCTCATCAGGGAAGACCTGCCCATCGACAACGGCCACCTTTCCATCCCCCAGGGTCCCGGGCTGGGCATCACACTGGATAGCGAGGCTCTGCATGCATACACCTGATCCGCTCCTCCCCGACTGGTTGATGCGCTGCGCCGGCAACTTCCCCACCCGCCTGGCCGTACAATGTGGCCAGACACGCTGGACCTTCGCCGAGCTCGATCGCCAGGCAACGCGTCTGGCACAACAGCTAGCAACTGCCGGTGTGCAGGCCAGCGATCGTGTAGCCCTGCTCGCCAGCAACGGGCTCGCCTTCGTCACCTGCGTGCACGCCTTGACCCGCCTGGGCGCAGTGCTCGTCCCGCTCAACACACGCCTCACCCCTGCCGAGCTCCGCTGGCACCTGCAAGACGTGCGTGCATCGTTGCTGGTCAGCGATACATCCCAGCGCTCCCGCGCCATCACCCTCAGCGCAACCTATCCCAACCTGCCACACCTGACCCTGACCACGGATCCACAGCGTGGCATAGTCACACTGGACCCCCAGCCCGAAGCCGGCGTGCCGCTGCGCACCCTCATCGACCTGAACGCCACCCAGGCCATCCTCTACACCTCAGGCACAACAGGCCGCCCAAAAGGCGCCATTATCACCTACGGCATGCAGTGGTGGAACGCCATTGGCTCGGCCCTCAACCTGGGCCACCGCCCCGATGACCGCTGGCTCGCCTGCCTGCCCCTCTTCCACATCGGCGGCCTCGCCATCCTCATGCGCAGCGTTATCTCTGGCACCAGCGTGATTGTGCACGAACGATTCGACCCCGTGGCCGTCAACCACGCGATCACCCACGATGGCGTGACGATTGTCTCCGTCGTAGCCATCATGCTACAACGTATGCTCGCCGCACTCGACGCCAGCGGACCCAACAACCACTACCCGCACACGCTGCGCTGCATCCTCCTCGGTGGTGGCCCCGCTCCGCGCCCGCTGCTCGAAGATTGCGCCCGGCGCGGCATCCCCGTCGTTCAGACATACGGGCTGACCGAATCCTGCTCACAGGCAGTAACCCTGGCACCTGAGGATGCCCTGCACAAACTCGGCTCTGCCGGACGCCCACTCCTCCCCGTCCAGCTCTGCATCCTACGCGATGGCCAGCCCGTGCCGCCCGGCGAGCCAGGCGAAATCTTCCTCCGTGGGCCCACCATCACACCCGGCTACGCCGACCGGCCCGACGCCACCACCCGGGCATTCCACAACGGCTGGTTCGCAACCGGCGACCTTGGCTATCTTGACACCGAAGGCTACCTCTACGTCCTGGACCGACGCACCGACCTCATCATCTCCGGCGGCGAGAACATTTATCCCGCCGAGATCGAAGCCGTGCTCATGACACATCCGGCCGTTGCCGCCGCCGGCGTCTGCGGGCAGCCCGACCCCCAATGGGGCCAGCGCCCCGTTGCCTTTGTTCAGCTTCGACCAGGAAGCACGGCCAGCGCCGACGAGCTGCTGACCTACGCTGCCCGGCACCTGGCCCACTACAAACTCCCCATAGCCATCCACTTCACCGATCAGCTCCCCCGCAACGCCGCCGGCAAGCTCTTGCGACGCAAACTCCAGCACCATCTATAAGCAGCAAGAGTCAACCTTCCCCCTCTCCAGTGGTGCTGGAGAGGGACGAGCGTAGCGAGAAAGGGGATGCGGCCCCCTATCCCCCCTCTCCATGTTCCATGAAGAGGGCGCCAGCGGGTGCGGCCCCATTGACATCCACCACTCTTTATGGTATCCTTGCACATAGGTGCAAGTTGTGAACAATTGTGAGGCTTCCATGATCAACCAGACAGCAACCTCTATCGCCAGCACAGCGTCAGCAGACGCACATACTCCCTTGACCCCGGACCAGTTACACCAGATCTTGCATACCATGTATCGTATTCGTGCCTTCGAGGAAATGGTCGACCAGCTCTTCATGCGCGGGCTCGTGCACGGCACCACCCACCTCTCCATCGGCCAGGAAGCCGTACCCGCCGGCGCCATCGCCGCCCTACGCCCTGACGACTACATCACCAGCACCCATCGCGGCCACGGCCACTGCATCGCCAAAGGTGCTGACCTCAACCTGATGACCGCCGAACTCCTCGGCCGTGAGACCGGCTACTGTCGCGGACGTGGCGGCTCCATGCACATCGCCGATGTCGAATCAGGCAACCTCGGCGCCAATGGCATCGTCGGCGGTGGCATCCCCATCGCCACCGGCGTCGGCCTGAGCATCCACATGTGCGGCACCGACCAGGTCTGCCTCTGCTTCTTCGGCGATGGTGCCGCCAACGAGGGCACTTTCCACGAATCCATCAACCTGGCCGCCATCTGGGACCTGCCCGTCATCTATCTCTGCGAGAACAACCAGTACGGCATGTCCATGTCAGTTAAACGCTCTATGCGGGTTGCCTCCGTCGCCGATCGCGCCGCAGCCTATGGCATCCCCGGCCGCTCCGTAGATGGCAACGACGTCTTCGCCGTCTACGCAGCCGTCGCCGAGGCCGTCGCCCGGGCCCGCCGCGGCGCAGGCCCTTCCCTCATCGAAGCCCGAACCTACCGCTACAAGGGCCACTCCAAGAGCGACCAGAATCGCTACCGCACCCGCGAAGAGATCGCCGAGTGGAAACGCCGCGACCCCATCGATCGCCTGGCTCGGTGGTTACAGGAACATCAGCTCGCTACCGCAGAAGAGATCCACCAGATGGAAGCAGCAGCCCGCCAGGCCATCGCCGACGCCTATGCTTTTGCCGAAGCCAGCCCGCAGCCGGATCCGGCAGCACTGCTGGAAGGAGTGTACGCGCAATGAGCACAGAAATGAGCACAGACCAGCTCCCCCCAGGGAACAGATGGATGTGCGCTGCGAGAAGGCTAGCTAGAAGGCTAGAAGGAAGGTACAGCCAATGAGCATCGCCAACGCCACTCCGCAGGACACCATCACAGCGTCCACGCCTGCCACCGTCGAGATGACCTATGCCGAAGCTGTGCGCGAGACCCTGCGCGCGGAGATGCGCCGCGACCCGCGTGTCTTCCTGATGGGTGAAGACATCGGCATCTATGGCGGCGCCTTCGGCGTTACCAGAGGCCTGATCGAGGAATTTGGAGAAGAACGCGTGCGCGACACCCCCATCTCCGAGGCCGCCATCGCCGGCTGCGCCATCGGCGCCGCGCTCACCGGCATGCGCCCGGTAGCCGAGTTCCAGTTCAGCGACTTCATGGCCATCGCCATGGACCAGATCGTCAACCAGGGCGCCAAAATCCGCTTCATGTTCGGCGGCAAAGCAAAAGTGCCCGCTGTGCTGCGTGCCCCCCTAGGCTCTGGCACCGGCGCCGCAGCGCAGCACTCGCAAAGCCTGGAAGCCTGGTTCGCCCATGTGCCTGGCCTCAAAGTGGTGCTGCCCTCCACCCCCGCCGATGTCAAAGGTCTGCTCACCGCCGCCATCCGCGATGACAACCTCGTCATCTTCCTGGAGCATAAGCTACTCTACAACACCAGCGGACCGGTGCCCACCGGCGACTACATCATCCCCTTGGGCCAGTCCGAAGTAAAGCGCCCGGGCCGCGATCTCACCATCGTCGCCCTCTCGATCATGGTTCCGCGCGCCCTCGCCGCCGCAAAGCGCCTGGCAGCCGAAGGCATCGAGGCCGAAGTCGTGGACCCGCGTACCCTTCGCCCGCTAGATGCCGAACCGATCATCGCCTCCGTGCGCAAAACCGGGCGGGTACTCATCGTGCACGAAGCCGTGGAGACCGGTGGCTTTGGTGGCGAGATCGCCGCACGCATCGCCGCCAGCGACGCCTTCTACTACCTCGACGCCCCTATTCGCCGTCTGGCCGGCGCTGAAGTGCCCATCCCCTACAATCCCATCCTGGAACGCGCCGCCGTCCCCCAGGAAGATGATATCGTCGCCGCCGCCCGCGCCCTCGTGCGCAGCACAAACTGGAGCGGCGCTTGAAACGCCAGAAGCACGGTGGCTCGAAGGAGGACGCGCAGAAGCAAACCCCTGGAGGCGCTCGCGCTCACCGCAGGGATACCAGGACGCAGTCCGCAATCGCGGCCCCGGCGCCCTGAGTGCTCCCATCTCTGCACTGCAATAGCACAATACGGAGAAGAAGCCGATGATGTACACCATGTATATGCCCAAGCTGGGCATGACCATGGAGCGCGGAACCATCACCCGCTGGTTCAAGCAAGAGGGAGAGTGGATCGAGAAGGACGAGCCACTCCTGGAAGTCGAGACCGATAAGGTTGGCCTGGAAGTAGAGGCCCCGATCTCCGGGCGCGTGGCCCGTATCCTCGCGCCCGCCGGCACCACCCTCGACGTCATGGCTCCCATCGCCGAGCTCCTGCCTGCTGACGAGGCTGCTGCCACCAGCGTGGCAAGCGAACTACCACGAGAGAGCACCCCCACCTCGCATGACCAGGGCACCGTTGCCCCTACGATCGCCGCTACCGTCCCGGCATCCGCGAAGGAAGCCACAATCCCTATGGCCATCGCCACGCACCCTACAAGCCAGACCCAACCGACCAGAATTCCCGCAACCCCCGCAGCCAGACGCGAAGCCCATGCGCGCGGCATCAGCCTGGAAGCCGTTGCCGCCTGCACTCCGCCACCCCTGACCCGCGCCGACATCCTCGCTTTCGCCGCCGCCCAATCCCGCCAGGCCAGCGCCACAGCCGGCGTCCGGTCACAACCACGCCAACCGGGAGCACTCCCCCTGCTCACCCCACTGGCATGGAAGGTTGCCACCGCAGCCGGCCTGGCAGACACCGACCTGGCCACCCTCATGGCCACCACACCGCTCCCCAGGATCACCTATGAGCGCCTGAACAGCTACCTGCAGTCGCGCCCCGACCGCACCCCCGCGCAGCACAGCGCGCCGGCCTCTCCCATCCCTAAAAGAACCCCACAAACAGAGCAACCCCAAACACCGGCAGCGGATACCAGCGAACTGATCCCGCTCACCACCATGCGCCGCATCATCGCCGAACGCATGACCGCCAGCTTCACCACCACTCCCCACATCTACCTGGATATCGAAGTCGACATGAGCGAAGCAGAGCGGCTACGCGCCCGACGCAATCAGCGCAACGAACCGGCGATCTCACCGACCGCGCTGCTCGTAAAAGTCGCCGGCATCTGTCTCGCCCGCTACCCTCAGATCAACGCGTCCTTCGCTCCTGGCCCCCTGGATGGGCAAGACGCCATCCGCCGCCATCGTGGCGTGCATATTGGCGTCGCCGTCGCCGTAGAAGATGGTCTGCTCGTTCCAGTCATCCGCGACGCCGACCGTCGCGACCTGGCCGACATCGCCGCCGCCCTCGCCGACCTGACCACCCGTGCCCGCGCCGGCAAACTCCGCCCCGACGATCTCGAAGGTGGCACCTTCAGCATCTCCAACCTCGGCATGTACGGCATCGACACCTTCCATGCTATCATCAACCCACCACAATCGGCCATCCTCGCCATTGGCCGCATCACCCGCCGCCCTACCGTCGTGCCCAACCCCCATCCAGGCACATCTCCTTCCAGGCGCGCGGATCCAGACAACGTCAACGAACGCATCGAGATCCGCCCGATACTCAAACTCTCCCTCTCCGCAGACCATCGCGTCATCGACGGCGCCACCGGCGCCCAATTTCTCGCCGCTCTCAAAGAGCTCCTCGAAGAGCCATACCTGCTCATCTAACCCACCATCATCCTCCCCGATACCTGAGGTGGATACCCCTGACCGCACCTCACCCCGCTCTCGCTGCACTCATCCCCCTCCCAGCTTCAGCGAGAACCGAAGCCTGTTCCGGGGGCAAGAGCAAACACGAAAATACCACAGGGAAAGACGCCGCTGGCAGAGCCTCATTCCCCCTCTCCAGCGTTGCTGGAGAGGGACGAGCCCAGCGAGAGAGGGTGCAGCCAATCAGCGAGTAAGGTCTGCGATAAGCTCTGGCCGCGCCAACTTCACATCAAGGCGACGCCCACGAATCGATGTACGCTTCAGCGCACGCAGCACACGCGCAGCGCTCTTCTGTGGCACTGCTACAACACTAACGGCGTCATAAATAGCAACGGGACCGATCGCCTTGCCCGGCACCCCGGCCTCATGAGCAATCGCCCCGACAATATCACCCGGCCGCGCGCCATCTCGACGTCCCACATGCAGCAAGAGCCGCACCATATCAGCATCCCCGGCACGCACACGTCGGGAACTCGTCGGCTCCACCTCCTCAACCGCACCATAGCGATCCTCACTCTTCCCGGTTACCTGAGCAATCAGCTTGAATGCTGCCGCCGCAAGCTGCACCGCATCATACTGATCCGCCAGCTCTCTCACCAGCTCCTGATACGGCTCCAGGTTGCCCGCCGCCACCGTCTCCAGCACCCGGCGCTTGAAATTATCGCGCCGGCGCGCCGCAATATCCGCCGGCGTCGGCACGCGCCCAACCTTCAGCCGCCGCCCCATCACCCGCTCAATAAGTGCCAGGTGATGGCGATCACGCGGCGTCACCAGCGAGATCGCCATTCCGCCGCGCCCGGCGCGTCCAGTGCGCCCAATGCGATGGACATAAGCATCCGCATCATCAGGCAAATCATAGTTCATGATATGACTTACCTCAGGAATATCCAGCCCGCGCGCCGCCACATCCGTCGCGATCAGCAACTGCGCCTGCCCCCGACGGAAGCGCCCCATCGCCCGATCACGCTGCCCCTGCGTCAGATCACCATGAATCGCCAGCGCATCATAACCCCGATTCACCAGCTCCTCCGCCAGCTCATCGGCGCCCTGCTTTGTACGCGTAAAGATAATCGCCGAACCGGGCTCCTCCAGATCCAGGATACGGCAGAGCACATCCACCTTCACCGCATCACGCACCTCATAATAGAGCTGCACAATCGGCGCCGGCACCGTGCGCGCCTTTGCCACACTCACCCGCACTGGCTCATGCAGATAGCGAGCCGCCAGTTCAGCAACCCGTGGCGGCAGCGTCGCCGAAAACAGGGCCATCTGCGGCTCCCCCGTCACCCGGTCCAGAATTGCCTCAACATCCTCGATAAAGCCCATATCCAGCATCTCATCCGCCTCATCCAGCACAACCATCCGTACCCGCGTCAGATCAAGTGTCCCCTGGCGCAGATGGTCCAGCACACGCCCTGGCGTGCCCACCACCACCTGCGCACCCTGGCGCAGCGCCCGAAACTGCCGCTCGATAGGCTGGCCACCATAGATCGGCGTCACCGCGACCCCCCGATACTTGCCCAGCGCCGTAATCATACTAGCCACCTGCATACACAGCTCACGCGTCGGCGTCAAAACCAGCGCCTGCGGCCAACGCTGTCCCGGCTCAATCCGCTCCAGAATCGGAATACCAAACGCCGCCGTTTTACCGGTGCCCGTGGGTGCCTGACCCAGAACATCGTGCCCCTCCAGAAGGATCGGGATCGTTTGCGCTTGAATCGGCGTAAGAACCGTATAACCCAGATCCGCAACGGCACGCAACACCTCACCGCTGAGGCCCATTGCGGCAAAAAGAACTCCTTCAGACATCGTTACCACTATCTCATTCATCATTTACTCAATACTATCTCTTTCCCAGCGGCGAAGGCACAAAAAAAGCGCTTCACCAAATTCTTGGAAGCGCCACGCAACCTGACCCGCCCATGCTCACTTCCTTCATCAGCACCCCTGATCCGCGCAAATGGGCTCAAGCTCCTCATCAGGCATCCCCTGCGCCTCCCAACAGCAGGAGTATAGCACAGAGAAACCCTGGCGTCCAGCTTCACCTTCCGAGCTTCCGAGCCCGCGTCCCGGCCAGATAGGTTGCAGCTTCAAGGACAGCTAAATAGGCAAATCCACAGGCCCCACAAATGCCGCACCTTCCCGCTCGCCGGGCGCGCAACGATCCAAAACACGCCGTGCCCCATCATAGACCCCATCAATCAGCGCCCGCAACACCTGCTCACAGGCCGCCAGCATCTCGGCTGCCTCCGCGCGCAGCTCAGCCGTATGGACCCCCAGCAGATCGTGCCGTCGCGCCGAGCGATACAGCACATGCACATGATCCAGCACCTCCACAAACTCAGCATGGACCTGCTCATTCCAATCTCGCCGTGCAACGACCGCCTCCGCCTTCTCCAGAAACCGCGTACACACCCGCAGCACCTTCCGATACTCCTCCTCCCGAGCCTGCACCATCCCATCGAGCACCCGCCGTTCCGTCTCTTCATCGAGGGCGACCATCTCAAAAATACTTGCCTCCCCCTCCATCTCCTCGATCTCCCGCGCCAGATGGCGAAACTGCCTCTCCACCTCCGGCGTCGCCGGCAAGATATAGGAAGACTGCGGCAACGCATAAGCGCCCAGACTCTGCAACCGCCGCCACACCCGCACTCGCTTCTGTGACGGCTCGCTGGGCACCCGATAACTCAACTGCAACCAGCGCACCGGCTTCTGATCGGCCATACCCGCTTCCCCTCCCCTTGCAGTAACTCCTGTTACATTGAGCATATCTGGCCCATCAACAGAAGTCAAGCCTCAACTGCAAACGAGCCCCTGCAACTATTACCCCGGCCAGGTCGTCTATTACAGAGAGTCCCCTCATGGACCGCAATCAGCAAGCTCTCCCCTCAGAGGGGAAGAGAAATGGGGCTTTTCCACCTTCGGCGGAGAGCCACGCGCAGGAAAGCGTCCTCGGGACATCACAACGTGAGGAGTGGGACCGTTGGGCCCCTCAAAGAGCAGTTTTTTGCAAAAGCCGCTGGCAGGGCCTGGCAACCTGAAGCAACACTATTGGGCAACCTGCATGTCCTTCCTGGCACCCCTCGGTTCCTGGAGCCGCAAGCCCCTGGCATGGGCAAGAGGCCCACATCGGCACGATGCGACTCAATGCCCCGCCAGCGCGGACACGCGCCGTAAAACCGACCCCCTAAGGGGGGTCAGTTTGGTGGGACATGCCAACCGGGCTACACAGAGATAACAATGAGACAAACCCTGCACAACACCCAGGTGCGCCATCTCATGCCTGGCAAACAGCAGCCACGACCCTGGCAATGGCTACGCCGCATCCTCATCGCCCTCATGGCAACCGCACTTCTCCTGATGAGCGGGCTCAGCGCCGCACTAGCCTGGGGCTGGACACACACACCCGCTGTCAACAACCTGCCCGCGCTAGTACGAGCATCGCTTGCCCAGGCCCATGCGCCCTACACCCCGCTGGCTGAGATTCCCCTGAACCTTCAGCACGCCATCATCGCCATCGAAGACGAACGCTTCTACAGCAACCATGGCATCGACATCATTGGTCTGGTTCGCGCCGCTTGGGACGACCTGCGCGCCGGACGCATTATTGAGGGCGCCAGCACCATCACCCAGCAACTCGCCGAAAACGCCTATCTACCCGGTGGCAGCGATCACACTATATCCCAGAAGCTCGAAGTGATGATCCTTGCGCTCAAGATCGACCACACCTACCGCAAAGGACAGATACTTGCAATGTACCTCAACCTGATCTACTTCGGTGACGGTGCCCATGGCATCGGTCAGGCCGCCCAACGCTACTTCCACACCACACCGGCCAGCCTGGACCTCGCCGAATGCGCGCTCCTAGCCGGCCTTCCCCAATCCCCCTCTGGCTACGACCCATACCACCACCCCCTTGCCGCCGCCCAGCGTCAGCGCGCCGTCCTCAATCAGATGGTCGCCGATGGCTACATCACCACAGCCCAGGCGCAAAGCGCCGCACGTGAAATAAGTCGCCTCTTCCCTGCCCAGTATTGACTATGTCGGCCGAACCAGGTTCATGCGCAGTCGGGTACCTCCTCTCGCCCATGCCAGCTGCTCCCACCGCCGGCAAACGCCAATATGCGCGAACCAGCGCTATCGTTCCCCCTGATATATCCCCAGACCAGGCAGGATGATGCCCAACTGCCGTCTCAGCATCCCGCTGTTGTGTATATAGTTGTCGATCTATTTTCGGAAAAAACCTGGAAAACAGGCATTATACGCGCCAGTTTCGCAAATCGCCCGCACACCCATCCACATCCACCCGATTTTGCCACCAAAGCACATCCCCTTATACACCCCGGCAGCTCTCATTCGGCCTGACACGCACCCTCCCAGGCATATCCACCATCTCGCAAATCGGCGGCTTTCCCGCACAAAACACGATTTGCGAAAACACTCTCACCACATCCCCTTTGCCAGCTCTATACAAACATAAAAAGACCTGTTATAATGCCCAACAGAAGCCATGAAACGTCCCAGACAGTCTCGAAAGACCTTTGAGAGGCTCCAGACGCATATCGGCTTCAATTCATTTGCCCGGCACGAGGGTACTGAAAGTTGGTGCACGCCCCAGCTCCGGTCAGACCGGCGACGAGCTTCAATTCATTTGCCCGGCACGAGGGTACTGAAAGCCATGGGTCCACCACGCCCAGGTCGGCGCCCACGACGGCTTCAATTCATTTGCCCGGCACGAGGGTACTGAAAGCCTGGACGACAATGGGGCGGAAGCCGATCACACGGCCCGAGCTTCAATTCATTTGCCCGGCACCAGAGTGCTGAAAAAAGTGATATAGTTATCCATAAACAGCTCCGCCACATAGCCAGAGACGAAACAAAGCGAGCCACAAATGATCCACGCAACGAACACACACCAGCACCTGGAAATCCCTGTGCAAGGCATAGACTGCCCGGAATGTGCCCGGCACGTCCAGCAAACTCTCGCCGCACTCCCCGGAGTAAACACCGTCCAGATCTCCCTCGCCACCGAGAAAGCCATCCTCCAGATCGACCCCGCCCGGATCGATCGCGCCAGCATCTGCCAGGCAATAGAACATGCCGGCTACCGCACCATCACAACCCGATCACCAGCCCGTACCCTGGCAGGCTTCACGCGCCCCATACTTACCCTCTTCGGCCTCATCGTGGGTGCTGTGCTCCTGATCATCGTCGCCGGAGAGTGGCTGGGACTCTTCATGCAGATCACCGACCGCGTACCCTGGTGGCTGGGAGACTTCCTGGTCAGCCTGGCAGGCACACCAATCTTTATGAACGTCCTGCGCGCAGCCTGGCAGCGACGCATCATCTCCCATACCCTCATGAGCCTCGGCGCCATAGCAGCCCTCGCCGTAGCTCAGTGGCCAACAGCAGCAGTAGTCATATTCTTTATGCACCTCGGCTCCTACGTCGAGCATTTCACAACCGAGCAATCCCGTCAGGCAGTGAAACGCCTCATGACCCTCGCTCCCCAGATGGCCCGGATCGAACGCAACGGACAGGAACAGGAAGTCGCCATAAGCGAGGTCCAGATCGGTGAAACCGTCATCGTTCGCCCCGGCGAACGCATTCCCGTAGACGGCATCGTCATCGCCGGCCAGGCCACCATCAATCAGGCTACCATCACCGGCGAATCATTGCCCATAGAAGTGCAACCGGGCAACCAGGTCTTTGCCACAACCATCGCCAGCCTGGGACACCTGAAAATACGTACCACCCACGTGGGCACTGATACAACCTTCGGGCGAATCCTCCAGATGGTGGCAGAAGCCGAAACCCATCGCGCCACCGTCCAGCGCCTGGCTGACCGCTTCTCAGGCTATTTCTTGCCCGTCGTCGCCACCATCGCCCTGGCCACCTTCCTCGCCAGCCATAATCCCCTCTCTGTCACCGCCGTCCTGGTGGTCGCCTGCTCCTGCTCCCTGGCCCTCGCCACGCCCATCGCCATGCTGGCCGCCATCGGCGCTGGTGCCCGGCGCGGCATCCTCATCAAAGGCGGCAAATATCTGGAAACCCTCGCACGCGCCGATGTCCTCCTCGTCGATAAGACCGGAACCCTGACAACCGGACGCCCACACATCACCGCATGCACTGCACTCGCCAACCTCCCCACAACCGAGATACTACAACTGGCGGCCAGCGCCGAACGCTACTCAGAACACCCACTGGCAGCAGCAGTACGCTCCGCCGCCGCCGCGCAAGGAATCCAGCCAGACGAACCGGAAGCATTTATCGCAATCCCCGGCTATGGCGTGCGCGCCCAGGTACGGGGCAAGCAGGTGGCCGTAGGAAATGCACGTATGCTGCCGCAGGGCAGGCAGTACGCGATAACCCAAACCCTTGAAGCACAGGGAAACACGCCCCTGTTCGTCGCCGTCAACGGCTCCATCATGGGCATACTCGCCGCCACCGACACAGCACGCCCCCAAGTCGCCCAGACACTGACAGAGATGCGCACCCTGGGCATCTCCCACATCGAACTCCTCACCGGCGACCACGAGCAAGCCACCGCTGCGCTGGCCAGAGAACTGGGCATCTCCCATCGCGCCAACCTGCTGCCCGAAGACAAGATCGCCATCGTGAAAGAAATGCAGGCAAACGGCCATGTCGTCATCATGGTAGGCGACGGCGTCAACGATGCGCCCGCGCTGGCCCAGGCCGATATCGGCATCGCCATGGGCGCCGCCGGAGCCGATATCGCCCTCGAAGCAGCCCATCTCGCCCTCATGCGCAACGACTGGCACCTCGTGCCTGAGACCCTGCGCCTCGCCCGCCGCACAATGCGCACCATCAAGATGAATATCGCGTTCACCGTCCTCTACAACCTCCTTGGCCTCTCACTCGCAGCCCTGGGACTCCTCCCACCAATCCTGGCAGCAGCAGCGCAATCGTTACCAGACCTGGTCATCCTGGCAAACTCAGCGCGCCTGCTACACCAACCGTCAGCCGCCCCGCAGCACACCGCCCGGCCAGCACTGCCCGGCCAATGACCAGGCCGCCAGCACCGAATTGACTCAGCAAACATCTTACTTTAGCAGAAACGTTGCCTCACAAGCGAAGCTTACCAGCCCCGCTGAGAGATCGACCCCGAGGGCTGGAAGGAAGAGAGGCTAAGATGAGTCTGACAAGCCGGAGAGAGTGGTTGGCGGTCGTCGCTCCGCGCTACCGCGTGGCCCGAGGTGAGGAGCGCGGTCGCATCCTGACGGAGTTTGTGGCCAGCACCGGCTACCATCGCAAGCATGCCTTGAGCGTCCTCCATCATCCGATCACGAAAGGGACAGCCCGCAAGAAACGACTTCGCCCGCGTCAGTACGCCTTTGCGATCCACCAAGCACTGGTGACGTGCTGGCAGGCGGCCAATGACATTTGCCGTAAGCACCTGGTGCCCCATCTGCCCCAGCTCGTGCGCGTGCTGGAACACCAGGGGGAACGGCACCTAGAGGCACAGACCAAAGTGCGCTTGCTAGCGCTGAGTCCAGCCACGGCAGATCGGCTCAAACCAGGTTGCGGCAGCAGTCTGCCCCGCTCAATCCAGTCGCCCTCTTGCGGCAGATGCAGTGCTCTAGGAGCTAGTCGCCGGAGAGCCGACAGAACCAGAGGCAGCGCATGCAGCTGAACCTGTGGCATCAATGAACCCGCTTCCCGGCGCGCCGCCGCTCCACCGATCCGCCCCCCAAAGTAGGATTGTTAGTGGAGGCAACGAATGCTCGAAAGTAAGATTTTTATGTGAGGCACCACCCACCTAACGTTTCCCTGAAGGCAAACACCATGTGAGGCTAACAGCGGCAGCCCGCCGCAGGATACCCGGCCAGTGAAACTGACCCCAGACGAAAGACAGCCTCGATCCCGCCGATCAGCTCGATCAAAGCGATCTCATCCACCATAATGCACACAAGAAGCAGCCAGAAGCACGATCCACCAGCAAGCAAGAACAAGCGCCAGCAGCAAGCAACAGCAGCGCCCCTGGGTTCCAAATCGGCCTCGCCCCCTTCTCTCTCTTTGAGAGAAGGACGAGCACAGCGCGAGCGGGGGTGAGACCAGAGCACCAGGGAAGTCAGATCTGTACTGCCCCACCGCACAACCCCCGTGTCCTCGCTCGTAGCGCACCTCCCTGTTCCTAGCACCGCACACCGCCGGAAGAGCGAGAAAAAGACAGAGATCCAATCACCTTCCCCCTGCTGGGCCAGGAGCACATCCGCCACAAAAATTGTGTGCCAGATGTGATACCAGCACTGCCTTCCGAGAGCAACCTGTGACCCGGCCATGCTACTCTCTCCACAGATCCCATATGCTGATCAGCAGCGGGCTCTCGGCTCAAAGGGGAGGTGCACAACCATGCATACAGCAAAAAAAGATACAGACCTGCCGGCAACACCAACCACGGACAGGCGCAGCAACAGCAAGTACCCCCGTATCATCATCACCAGATCGGCCAGCAAACATCCGACCATCAGGAACCGGACCTTCTGGGCCATCGGCGGCGGCACCACGGCGCTGCTCATCCTGATCCTGGTCACCGCTATCATCTCGTGCACAACAACATCGGCACCCACAACCGCCTCCACGCCAGGCAACACCCAGGCCGCCTCAACAGTGGCCGTGCCACCCCACCAGACCTACAACGCCGCCTTACCGCCGGCCCCCACCGGCCCGGTCGCTCACATCACCCTGACCGTCAAAGAAGCGCTGATCTCCATCGCTCCAGGCATCGCCTATCACGCCTGGACATTCAACGGCACCGTGCCAGGGCCCATCCTGCACGTGCGCCAGGGCCAGACCATCCATTTCACACTCATCAACGAGGGCACAATGCCGCACTCGATTGACTTCCACGCCGCCCAGACCCCCTGGAACGTCAACTATCAGCCGATTCCACCCGGCAAAAGCTTCTCATTCACCTGGACCGCCAACTACCCCGGCGTCTTCCTCTACCACTGCGGCGCGCCAACTGCGATCTATCACATGGCCAACGGCATGTACGGCGCAATCATCGTCGATCCAGCCAACGGCTACGCTCCAGCGGCCAAAGCGTACGTCCTCGTGCAGAGCGAATTCTACATCACCCGACTGAGCGATGGCACCTATGGCATGGACCTCACCAAAGTGAACAACGCCACACCTGATTATGTCGTCTTCAACGGCTATGCGAACCAGTATAAAGATACACCGTTAACCGCAAAAGCCGGACAGCGCATCCGCATCTTCATCGTCAACGCCGGCCCATCCGAGTTCTCCGCCTTCCACGTCATCGGCGCCATCTTCAGCGACGCCTATGCCGATGGCAACCCGGCAAACCATACCATCGGAGACCAGACCGTGATCGTGCCTCCTGGCGGCGCCACCATGGTCGAACTCGTCATTCCCCAGCCCGGCCTCTACCCATTCGTGACCCACTCCTTTGTCGACGTCGGCAAAGGAGCGCTAGGCCTCATCCAGGTGACACCATAGCCACACTCATACCCAGACCCCCATCCCCGCAGAGCCCTCTCCATCCCTCCCCATGGAGAGGGCCCCTTCCTCCCCCTCTCCAGCAGAGCTGGAGAGGGGGCCAGGGGGTGAGACCAAACGTTGACAGCCCACGCCTTACGCGCTACACTTATAATCAGACCGTTTCTCGCGGCATAAGCACACAGATGCCCGAATAAAGCCAGAGAACGCGCATCTAGGAGCGAACAGAAAAAAGTCCGCCCGACGCATCGCTACCTGAACACCCTGGCAGTCTATCTGAAGGAGCACGAAACTCATGGCTGATACCGTTAGCGGTCAACCATCTACTAACCAACCGCAAAGCCTCACAAACCCACCTACCACAACCCAACCGACAGCACAGCCCCCGGCCCGCGAAGACTGGGCCGGCGGCCTCTCTATCGCCTGGCAGTGCCTGCTGCTCTTCATCTTCTCAGCTATCTGGGTGATCACCCTCATGTTCATCATCATGGGGCTGACCACCGGCCCCCTCGCCCCATCATGGTCAGATTATGTCAATCTCTGGGCACGCCTCTGGTACATCCCGGTCCTGATCATCCTGCTGGCCACCATCAGCCCAATCATTCGCGACCGCCAGTTGCGGCGGCAAGGACGATGACCGGATACGACCAGCAGCCCCCCAGGCACGGCCTATGCCCGCTGGAAGAACCAGGACACCCGCCACACCCGCGCCGCTCGCTCGCACACCCCTGGCCGAATGAACAGGAGGAAAACAAGAAGCGGTACAGCAAAGGAAGCAAAAACATGAACGCCAGCCAGATCAACCTTCGCGAACAGATCGCCCAGGCAGCACGCCTGCTCGTCCAGGCCGGCGTGCTGTCGTACAGCGGACACGGCAACATGAGCGCACGCCTGCCTGAACCATCACACATGCTGCTCACCTCCGGTGGCAGCCTCTCCACATTGACACCGCAGCAGCTCGCCATCGTCAATTTCGACGGCACAATCGTCGCAGGCAGCCTCGAGCCCGTCACGCACGAGATCGTCGCCATGCACACCACCGTCTATCGCGAGCGCCCGGACATCCAGGCGATCATCCACACACACTCGCCCCACGTCACCAGCTTTGCGCTGGCCCATATCCCACTCCCCTGCGCCTATGAGGCCCTGCTGCGCTTCGGCGTCACCACAGATATCCCGGTGGCCGCCTGGGGACCGCGCGGCTCAGCGGCTTCGCTACGCGCCATCGTCACCACACTGCATAACCATCCCGGCACGCCCGCTGTACTTCTGGCCAACCATGGCCTCCTGGCTTTCGGTACCAGCATCCTGAACACCGCACACCTGGTGATCGCCATGGAAGAGGCCGCCGCGACAACCCTCGGCGCACTCGCACTGGGCGGCGTGCAACGCTTCCCCCCCGACGCCCTCGCACAGGTCCGCGCCCACATCGCTCAATTCACCTGAACGCCCAGACCAGATACCCCAGCTTACATCGGAGCAAAAGACCAGCACCGACAGAGGCAGCCTATAGCTCCGCCGCTGCCGGCGTCGCTCCCAAAGCCGGCTGGTGCGCGCCACGCGCGAACGACGTCAAAACGCCCAGAACCCCAAAAGCCGTCGCGGCCCAGTAGCAGATACGGAAGGCAGCAACCACCGCAGCAACGCCGCTCTGCGTCGTCTCACCCGTCAGCGCCAGTTGCAGAAAAGCATTAAACGGCATAAAGCTGACAAAGACCGCGCCAGTAATGCCGATCCCCAGCATTGTTCCCAGATTGCGCATGGTGCCAAGCACCGCAGAGGCCGTCCCGCGCGCCACCGCCGGCGCCGCGCCCATCACCGCACTATTGTTCGGCGAGGTGAACAACCCCATCCCCATCCCCAGAATAACCAGGCGCACGGCAATCGTCCCATAGGTCGAATGCGTATCCAGAAAGCTCATAGCAAACAGGCTCACCGTCACAATCAACATACCAAGCGTACCCAGCAGACGCGAGCCAAAACGATCGGAAAGCCAGCCGCTCAGTGGCGCAACCACCAGCATAGCCAGCGGATAGGGCGTCAGCAGCACCGCAGACATGAACAGCGAGTGATGCAGCACATCCTCCAGATAGAAAGGCATAAGAAACAGCACAGCGATCATACCCATCGAGGCAAACGCCGCCGAAAAATTGGCCATCGTGAAGAGACGGTTGGCAAAGAGACGCAGATCGAGCAAAGGATGCGCCGCCCGCATCTGCCGCACGAAAAACAGCACAGTAGCCGCCAGACAGATAGCCAGCACCGCGAGCATACGCAGCGACCCCCACCCGTACAGCGGACCCAGAGAGACGTAATACAGCAGAGTGGCCAGACTCACCGCAAAGAGCGCCGCGCCCAGCCAGTCAAATCGCCCGGTCGCCCCAGAGCGGCGCCCACCGATCTCATGATGCAGATAGACAGCCGCCAGTAGAAGCCCAAAAACGGCGATAGGCACGTTGAACCAGAAGGCCCAGCGCCAGTCAATCGCCTGCGTGAGCAGCCCGCCCACAATAGGGCCAAGAGTGGTCCCAACCGAAAAAGCCATCGCACTGATACCCAGGGCACGGCCAAGCTCCGCCTTGGGGAAAGCATGGGTAATAAGAGCGGACGAATTGGCGATGAGCAGCGCCCCCCCTATCCCCTGCACAAAGCGCGCCGCGATCAGAAAGCCCGCCGTCGGCGCGAGACCGCAAAGAACCGATCCCAGCCCAAACACCGCGTAGCCAGCAACATAGATGCGCTTATTGCCAACGAGATCGGCAAGCCGACCGACGCTCAGCAACAGGACAGCAGTCGCCAGCGTATAGCTGAGCAGCACCCAGAGCACATTGATAAGCTGCGTGTGCAGGTCCCGCTGAAGAGTGGGCAGAATAATAACCAGGCTCGCGGCATTCAGCGAGGCCATAAAACTGCCCACGGCAACCACAGTCAGCACCAGCCACTTATAGTTTGGGCCCGGTTGCCACAACAGTGATGAACGAGCATACTGCCAGCGTCGTGGCGCTGTACGTATCGCCATATCCTGCTCTCCTTGACGTCAACGTGAACTCCAGAGAGCCATCATACCATCCACCGCCCAGCCCGTCAAGAGAACCCCCGGCCGTCCTCCCCTGCTCCATCGCCCCCTGCAGGAGCAGGACACACGCCGCTCCCAGACCCCTGGCCCCCTCTCCAGCGTTGCTGGAGAGGGGGCCAGGGGGTGAGGCCCACCGAGGCCAGGGAGCGCAGCCCTGCACCCCTTAAACTCCCAGGATCTCTTTCGCCCGGCGCAGCGCCTGAATATGCGCCTGAACAGACGCCAGCCCGGCGCCCATTGTATGAATGCTGAGATGCGTCGCCCCCAGGGCCTCCCAGGCATCCGCATATCCCTGCCAGCGAACCTCCGGAAGCTGGCCAATGCTCAGCCGCGCCTCGATACCGATCGCCTGCTCGTCGCGCCCGGCAGCACGCGTGTAGGCGCGCAGCCGCTCAACCATCGCCCGGGCGCGGTCATTGGGCCCGATCTGCGGAAACCAGCCATCACCCAGACGCGCCACGCGCTGGAGGGTCGCTTCGGCCATGCCACCAATCCAGACAGGAATAGGACGCTGAACCGGCAAGGGATTGATCCCCGCCGCATGCACATGATGCCAACGGCCAGTGAACGTGACAACAGGCCGCGTCCAGAGCGCGCGCAGGAGGACAATCTGCTCCTCGCTGCGCCGACCACGATTGCTGAAGTCCTCATTGAGCGCTTCATACTCAACCGGATTCCAGCCCACACCCACACCCAGGCGCAGGCGCCCACCACTGAGCACATCCACCTCAGCAGCCTGCTTCGCTACCAGCACAGTCTGGCGCTGAGGCAGAATAAGAATGCCAGTGACCAGCTCCACCCGGCGAGTAATAGCCGCCAGATAGCCAAAGAGCACAAACGGCTCATGAAACAGGTGCTGGTAGGTGTACGGCCCAGGCCAGCCAGGGCGATTGCTGATATCAGCACCAACGACATGATCATAGGTCAGGATATGGTGATAGCCCAGGTCCTCGACCGCCTGCGCGTAATCGCGGATAGCCACCGGGTCGGTGCCAATCTCGGTCTGTGGAAAGACAACGCCAATATGCAACGGACTCCCTCCACCAGGAAATAGTCTCAAAGCATCATTCTACTGCGCGGGATAGCCCGATCGCGTCACCACCCCCTTGATGGCTAAAGCGTTGACACCAGCGCCTGCTGAAGCGTATAGTATATGGGTTGCAAATCCCTGCTAGGACATACATATAATATAGATGTCTATCTATGTGCGTGTACCCGATATGCAATAGATAGAACCATGGCAGATATTGGTCATCGTTGGAACGAAGCGATGTCGCCAATAGCTATCAGCGGCCGGCTTTTAGCAATCTGCCCGTCTCGCCGCCCACGGGCGCTCTATCCCTGAACACGCGCACAGGGCACTTCCTGCTTCACCGGGCAGCAGCAGCGGCGCAAGCGGCCCTCCTGCAGGCCACCACACTTCTGGACGACGGCAGGAGCACACCCAGCGCTGGCAGAAATAGGGTCGGTTGCTGTGATCGATCGTTCCAACTGTTGCAAAGGAGCCTTTATGAGTACCGATGGCAGTACACATGGCATCTTTACGACGCACGGACACATGGTCATGACCTACTTGAGCTGGTATATTGCCTGTTTCCAGTCCGGAAACAGTTAGTGACCCGGCGGCAGCCGGTTGTTAGGAGGGAAGCGAGATTGTTTGGACCTCACCTCATCATTGATGGCACCCGCTGCGACAAAGCAAAGCTGGGTGATCGCATCCTGATCGAGCAGATTCTCGATGATTATCCTCGGGCCATTGGAATGACTAAAATCGGTGGCCCCTACATCTTCGAATACCAGGCTCCCGACCCGGCTTATTCCGGCATCTCCGGCATCGTCATCATCGCCGAAAGCCACATCGCCATTCACACATTCCCCGCACTCGATTATTTCACCATGGATATCTTCTCCTGCAAAAAGTTCGATCCCGAAGCAGCCGTGGACTATATCAAAAAGGCCCTTGATTGCCAGGAGATGGACCGGACATTGCTACAGCGCGGACTCTCGTTTCGCGGACCACATCACGGGCCGGAGGGCGCAACAGATGAGCTGATCGCTGCGCGACAGCAGGAGCTGCACGAGCGGGGAATGCCCCCTGAGAGGGAAGTAGCGGCCTATGTTGCGCAGCGCGAGGCAGCACTCCTTGAGCACTGGCCACAATATGGGGTAACACCGGACTATGGCACCTATGGCGATCAGGCGCCCCGGCCGGAGGCCCCGGCCAACAGTGTCACCGCAATCACCAGACCTGCCAGGACCAGTGAACAGGTGCACTACCAGAGCAGGAACGGTCCAGGTGAGGCACTCTGCTCCGGCAATGGGGCTGGCAGTGGCAATCCCGTTTACCAGCACATGACCGGCGAACTGACAACGCAACCCATCCATCCAACGCCGACAGCACCCGCAGCAGATAGCGACCGCGCCGCCTGGCATGGTCTGGAATTGCCACCCCCCAATCATCGCGGCGCCATCGAACTCGGCATCCCTCCCACCGAGCCAATACAGATCAATCCGACGGCTTCAATTAGCGGCCTGCTCGATAAAATGGGCGGCATCGGCTTTCAGGGGCGCAACCTCTCCCGTGCGGCACGGGTCTGGGAGCGTATGCTGCGCGACCCGGACTGCACGATCTTTCTGGGGCTCTCCGGGGCAATGGTCCCCGGCGGCATGCGCGAGTTGCTCGTGTACCTGATCGAGCATCGCTTCATCGATGTCCTGGTCTCGACCGGCGCCAACCTTTTCCACGATGTCCACGAAACGTTCGGTCGCTACCACTACCTGGGGAGCGAGTACGTGAACGATGTCGAGCTCTTTGAGAAGGGACTCGACCGCATGCACGATATCTTCGCTGCCGAGGAAGAGTTCCGCCATGTGGACAACTTTACCGGCGCGTTCAGCGCCATGCAGCAGGATATCCAGGGGAAACCCATTACCACACGCGAATGGTTTGCGCGCTATGGACGCATTCTGAAGCGCTATGGACCGAAGAAAGGGATCGTGCGGGCAGCGGCTGAACATGGGGTACCGATCTATGTACCAGCTATCGGCGACAGCTCGTTTGGTATCGCGCTGGCAGAGGCGCGCAACCGGGGACAATCGAACATCGTCTTCGATGTTGTTGGCGATGTGCTGGAGACCTCGCGGATCTGCGCCAACGCCAAGAAGACCGGCGTCATCTACATCGGCGGGGGCACGCCAAAGAACTTCATCCAGCAGGCGTCGGTAACCGCGGCGGCGATGGAGAACCGTCCCATCATGCACACCTACGCCGTGCAGTTGACGACAGATGCCCCCTACTGGGGCGGGCTGAGCGGCTGCACATTCAATGAGGCACAGAGCTGGGGCAAGGTAGCTGCCGACGCCGATATGGTGACCTGCTATGTCGATGCCTCGCTGGCGCTGCCGATCATCGTGACAGCGCTGGCACAGCGCTTTCCCGGCGTGCGCAAGCCCGGCATCGTGAACTGGGAGAAGCCAGAGCCAGTGGGGGCGCGGGCCTAGCCCGTCGCCTTCCCTGACCCGTCTTCGCGCTTGCTCACATCTCACCACCAGAGCAGGCTCCACTCCCCCTTGCCAGCCTCACCGGCAAGAGAACGTGCGCCGCATAAGAGCATAAAGCCCTCCTCTTCCCCCTCTCCAGCGTTGCTGGAGAGGGGGCCAGGGGGTGAGGCCAGAGCCCAGCGTCACCGCCACTACAGCGATGCCTGCTCACGCAGCTTATAGCGCTGGATCTTGCCGGTGGCCGTTTTCGGAAGCTCAGCGACAAACTCGACCCAGCGGGGATATTTGAACGGAAGGAGGCGACGCTTGACAAACTCTTTGAGCTCCTCGGCCAGCTCTGGCCCCGGCACATATCCCGCTCTGAGCACCACATAGGCGCGCGGCTTCACCAGATGATCGGCGTCCTCGATGCCGATGACAGCAGCTTCGAGCACCGCCGGATGCTCGATGAGGGCAGATTCTACCTCCACCGGCGAGACCCACTGCCCGCTCACTTTGAGCATATCATCCGAGCGGCCACAGTACCAGAAGTAACCGGCATCATCCTGATAGTATTTGTCACCGGTGACGATCCATTCACCACGCATGGTTGCCTTCGTTTTCTCATGCTTATTCCAGTAATAGGCCGCGATGCTGTCGCCTTTAATGAGCAGGTTACCAACCTGGCCCGGTGGAACCGGCTGGTCGTGCTCGTCGACGATCATCGCTTCATAGCCCGGCACCAGCCGACCGGAGCTGCCTGGCCGCACATCACCCAGACGGTTGGAGATAAAGATGTGTAAGATCTCCGTGCTGCCAATACCGTCTAGAATGTCTACGCCAAAGCGCTCTTTCCAACGGCGATAGATATCCGCGGGGAGTGCCTCACCAGCGGAGACACAGCAGCGTAACGAGGAGCAATCGAAGCGTTTATGCGCATCGGCAATATTGAGCATGGCCGCGTAGAGGGTAGGCACACCAAAGAAAATGGTAGGATGATAGCGATCGATCACCTGGAACATCGCTTCGGGCAGAGGCCGACCAGGATAATGGACGGCAGCAGCACCGACGCTGAAGGGAAAGTAGAGCGCATTGCCCAAACCATAGGCAAAATAGAGCTTAGCTGCGGAAAAGAGGATATCATCGGGCGTCAACTCCAGAATGGGGCGCGCGTACAGCTCAGCACAATAGACCATGTCGTGCTGCAAGTGCACACAGCCTTTGGGAAAGCCCGTGCTGCCAGAGCTATAGAGCCAGAAGGCGGCATCGTCACGGCTGGTCTCGGCAGGGCTGAGTTCGGGCGAAGCCGCAGCGGTGAGCTCGTCAAAGTCGAGCAGGCCATCAGGGTCCGTCAGCTCATGGCGATTAACAACGATAATATGGCGCAGATATTTGAGCTGAGCACGCACCGGAGCGATCTGGCCCCAGAGTGCAGCATGGATGATCAACGCCCGGGCGCGGCTATCGTTCAGAATATACACATAGTCTTCGGGACGCAGGCTGGTATTGATGGGAATAGGGACCGCGCCGATCTTGATGCCACCAAAAAAGCTGGCGGCAAACGCCGGCGAGTCGAGCAGAATCAGGGCAATACGCTGCTCCAGGTCAATGCCCAGGCTCAGCAGGGCATTGCCCAGACGATTGGCCAGCTCGGCGACCTGACGGTAAGTGTAGCGTTGCCCCTCGTAGTAGATAGCCACGCGCTCACCACGACCCTCAGCGATATGCCGGTCCAGGAATGCCGTGGCAGCATTGAACTGTTCAGGGACGACAACGGCTGGAACCTCAATTGCACGAACCATAATGGCGCCTCCCATCCCGCACGGGCGATAGCATAAAGTGTCTTATCAACCCTGTTGCGATAGCTGATAGCATGCCTTTCATCATAGTATAGCATGTCTGAGCAGAACTGGTATCAGGATACCATGGCCAGGGCCTTTTGCCAGGCCGTTTTCTCCTGATAGCTTCTGTCCATCAAAAATCACCGGGCGCAGACGATGTCAGAACGAACCACAAAAGAGCGGCTGGACCAGGCGCTGGTGCGGCGCGGGCTGGCGCCCAGTCGCGAGCGAGCACGGGCATTGATCATGGCGGGCGCGGTCCTGGTGAACGGGCAGCGAGTAGATAAGGCCGGGACGCTGATACCGACGGATGCGTCGATCGCCCTCCGCACCGCGCCAGAGCTGCGCTATGTGAGTCGCGGCGGCTTGAAGCTGGAGGCAGCCCTGGATGCCTTCCACCTGGACCCACGGGGGGTAACCGCACTGGACGTAGGGGCTTCGACCGGCGGGTTCACCGACTGCCTCCTGCAGCGGGGCGCGGCGCGGGTGATCGCCGTCGATGTGGGCTACGGGCAACTGGCGGCGCAATTGCGCAACGATCCGCGCGTCACGGTGCTGGAGCGCACGAACATCCGCTACCTGGAGGAGTTGGATACCAGGCCGGAGTGCGCGACGATCGATGTTTCGTTTATTTCGCTACGGCTGGTATTGCCGCGTGTCGCTGCACTGACAGCAGCCAATGCCTGGATAGTGGCGCTGGTTAAGCCGCAGTTTGAAGCAGGCAAGGCGGAGGCCGATCGCGGCGAGGGCGTCATCACCGACCCCACGATCCATCGCCGCGTCCTGCACGAGCTGATCGCCTGGTGCGAGCAGCAGAATCCGCCACTGTACGTCTGCGGCCTGATCGAGTCGCCGATAGCCGGGCGGGAAGGCAATCGGGAGTTCCTGCTGTATCTGCGCAAGGAGCCGTGTCCCCGGTCAGAGCCGGGCACAGGCCTTGACAACGCGCCGTTACCCTTACCCTGACCCGGGAATCTGCCACAAGCAACCGGCGTTTAACCCGCATGGTGAAGGGGGCCGGTGACGGCCCGCCGCGACTGCAGGCCGTCACCGGCAGGTTCCCCGGATCAACGACTGCCGCCTTCAAACAGCCACTTGCGCCTGACCCGCCGGATCAGACCGGCCCCACAGGGAGCAGGAGCCGACGGGAACCGGACACCGGCCTGCTCCGGCGAAGGCTACTCACCGGGCTGATGGTACAGGACATAGGCGGCAGCACCGATCAGACCAACGTTTTCACCGAGCTGGGCCGGGACGATCTGGACCACGCTGGCAGGAACGCGCATCGCATGCTCACGCACGATGCGGCGGATAGGTGCAAAGAGGAGATCTCCAGCCTTGGAGACGCCACCCCCAATGGCAATCATCTGCGGGTTAAACAGGTGAATCAGACTCACAACACAGAAGCCAATAGCCGTGGCCGCATCATTGAAGATCTGCTGCGCCGTCGGGTCACCAGCCGCGGCGGCCCGGACAACGTGGCGCGCATCCACCTCCAGGGCCAGGCGCAGTGGTGGTACCTCTGGCAACTCAGCCGCAGCACCGTCAGGATGGCCCTGCGGCTGGTCCGCCCGTAACTGGGCGAGAATGCCGGCGCCACGGCCAGCGGCGATAGCCTCGGCAGCCTGGCGAGCAATAGCGGTACCAGAGGCAATTGCCTCAACACAACCAATGTTGCCACAGTTACAGACCGGGCCGTGCAGGTCGACGGTCATGTGGCCGATCTCACCGGCGGTGCCACTGACCCCCTCAAAGATCTTGCCACCGATAATAATGCCGCCACCAATACCGGTGCTGACGGTGATGTAGATGATATCGCTCAGGCCGCGCCCGGCGCCGTACATATATTCGCCAAGGGCAGCCAGGTTGGCATCATTGCCCACATGAACCGGCACCCGGAACTCATCCTCCAGTATGCGCTTGATCGGCACATTGTGCCAGCTCCGGAGATTAGGGGGATCGTAGAGGACACCGGTACGGCTATCGAGCGGACCAGGGGCACAGAAGCCAATGCCACGGATCTGAGTCAGTGGCACATTGCCCTGGGCAAGCGCCTGACGTATGCCCTCTTTCAGGCGTTCGAGGACCGGCTCAAAGCCTTCTTCGCTATGGGTGAGATAGCTCACACGCGTGAGGATCTTGCCATCCTGCACTAGCGCGGCGCGTATCTGCGTACCACCAAAATCCACCCCGACGACCAGCGGTCCAGCAGCCAGCTGGGCATTTGCGCCTGACGGCGACGTATCAACAGTCATCGTATCATCTCCCGCAGCGTGTTTCCTGGCAAACAGGCTTGAACCACAGAGAGCACAGCGGCTTGTGCAGAGCCTCTCGCCTCATCCCGTTCTGTGACGCCAGGCACTATCGGCATGTTCTTCCGCGCTCGTTCGCAACCAGGAAGTTTGTTGAGGGCCTCAGCGCAGCAAGAGGGCCAGTCCTGAAAGTCACGTTGCACCAAATGTGTCCTGCCAGCCTTCTGTTATCCGATTATAGGCTCCCATCCAGTCCAGTGTCAAACAATAGGAACTTGCAGCGGCAGACGCTGCGGACGCGCACGGCGCCTGAGGGGATAGCGCTCGCGCTGCTGCGAACGGGGAACAAGCCAGCGGACCAGCGGCTCCCAGAGGATATGCGCAGCGGCGCGACCGGTTATCAGGCTCACATGGCCGCCAGGCAAAACGAGCAGCTCGCGGTCAGCCGAACCGACATGGTCGAAGAGGGGCGCGACCTGCGCGGCCGGGACGATATAATCATTCTGGGCCGCGATCACCAGCAGCGAGGCGGTGATCCGTGCGAGACGCACACGGCGATGGCGCAGCATGAGGGCATCGCGGATGAGGCGATTTTCCTGATAGAAGGCGGTGATCCACTGGCAGAAGGCAGCGCCCGGAAAGGCCACCCCATCGTTGAGCCAGCGGTGCATTGCCTGCCAGCGGCAGACAAATTCCGGATCATCCAGATGCTCCCAGAGGTGTTGATAGCCACCGATCGTGTTGGCGATGGGACGGAGGAGGCGCATACCCAGGTCAATGAAGGCAGGGGGAACGTTGCCGAGCGTCTCTACCAGAGCCTGGACATTGCAGTATTCAGGGCGGAGCCAGAGGGAGAGGGGAGTGTTGCCGGCGGCGAAGTCAATCGGGCTGGCCAGGCAGATGAGGTTGCGCAACGGGCCGGCGGGAACGTTCGGGTGTGTGGCCGCATAGAGGGCAGCGAGGGTTCCACCCATACAGTAGCCCAGCATACTTATTTCGCTCGCGCCCGTAGCGCGCAGGACCTGCTGCACCGCGAGGGGCAGATAATCAGCCACCAGGTCATCGAGGGTCAGGCTGGCGTCCTCATCCTGGGGGTCGCCCCAGTCGAGGAGGAAGACGTCGAAGCCCTGGTCTACCAGATAGGCGATGAGGCTCTGGCCGGGGCGCAGGTCCAGAATATAGGGGCGGTTGATGAGAGCATAGACGAGGAGCAGCGGGATAGGATAGCGTGGCGGCTGGCTGCGCTGATAACGATAGAGGATGGCTTTGTTCTTGCGCCAGATGGGAGTTTTCGGCGTCAGGCCAACCGGGGCGGTCGCGGCATCCAGGATTGTGATGAGGAAGCGCAAGCAGCGCTCCTGGAGGGGAGAAAGGGGAGCATCGGCACCATGGCTATCGCTCCCTGCTGGAGATCGAGGGGCTCGCCGAGCATACTCATGATCTGCGCTGACGCTGTGCTCCATAGGCTCTTGCCCTCACTTATCCACTGGCACCGCAGAGCGTCCAGTGGCCTCAGGGAGTCTGACACTGCCTGGATCCCCATCCGCTGCGTTGCCGTTGGGCGTCATGGGGATCGCCACATGCAATGCACAGGAGGCCATCAGGGCTGCCAGTGCCATCAGGTCCATCGTGTCACACATCCTCCAGCTCGTCGGGGACCGCACCGCCACTGAGGCCCATAAAGAGCACTTTGAGGGAGAGGAGGGCACATTTCTGACGGGCAGGGTTGATCTCGATGCCAAGCGCATCGAGGATATCTTCGCGGCGCAATTGCTTCACCTCGTCCAGCGATTTGCCGTCGATCATCTCGGTGAGCATCGAGGCAGCGGCCTGGCTGATGGCGCAGCCACGGCCAGAGAAGCGCACGGCGCTCACATAGCCATCGGTGACCTGGAGATCGAGGGCGATCTGGTCACCGCAGAGCGGGTTGGCGTCCTCGGCGTGGACATCGGGATGTTCCAGTCTACCATAGTTGCGCGGGTTGCGGTAGTGGTCGAGGATGTATTCACGATACATGTCGTTCATGGCTACTACCCTTCGAGGCGGAAGATGGTACGGGCGAGGTGCAGAGCGCGAACCAGGGCGTCTACTTCCTCGCGCGTATTGTAGAGATAAAAGCTGGCGCGTGCTGTGGCCACCAGGCCGAAGCGCTCCATGAGCGGCTGGGCGCAGTGATGGCCAGCGCGGATACAGATACCCTCGCCGTCGAGAATCTGCGCCAGGTCGTGCGGATGGATATCTGCGAGGGTGAACGAGACGACACCGCTGCGTTTGGCGACCTCTGGGCCGTAGATTGTGATATCGGGCACGGTGCGCAGTTGCTCAAGGGCATAGGCAGTCAGCTCCTGTTCATGCTGGCGAATGAGGTCCATGCCAATAGCTGCCAGGTAGTCCACGGCGGCGCCCAGGCCGATGGCTTCGGCAATGGCCGGCGTGCCGGCCTCAAACTTCCAGGGAAGCTCGTTCCAGGTCGATTCGCGCAGGTGCACCTGACGGATCATATCGCCGCCGCCCAGGAAAGGAGGCATCCGTTCCAGGAGCTCGCGGCGTCCATAGAGGACGCCGATACCGCTGGGGCCACACATTTTATGGCCACTGAAGGCGAGGAAGTCGCAGTCCAGATCCTGGACATCAACCGGCAGATGGGGAACGCTCTGAGCGCCATCCAGGAGGGTCACCGCGCCGGCCTGATGGGCGCGGGCGATGATCTCTTTGGCCGGGGTGATCGTGCCCAGCACGTTCGAGGCATGGGTAAAAGCGACCAGCCTGGGCTGATAGCGCTGGAGTAAGGTTTCATAGACATCGAGGCGGAGCTCCCCGTTGTCCGTCACCGGGATGAATTCGAGCCGGGCGCCGGTACGCTGGGCCAGCAGGTGCCAGGGAACCAGGTTACTATGGTGCTCGATCTCGGTGAGGAGAATCACGTCGCCAGCGCGGATGTTCGCGCTACCCCAGCTATAGGCGACAAGGTTGATGGACTCGGTGGCGTTGCGCGTGAAAATGATCTGCCGGCTGCTTCGGGCTTTAATGAACCGGGCGATACGCGCCCGCGCCCGTTCAACGGCATCGGTGGCCTCTTCACTGAGCTCGTAGACGCCCCGGTGAACATTCGCATAGTAGCGCTGGTAACACTCATCCATAGCCTGGATAACGGCAAGCGGCTTTTGCGCGCTGGCGGCGCTATCCAGGTAGACGAGGGGTTTGCCATGGACGGTGCGCGCCAGGATCGGGAAATCCTCGCGGCATTTCAGCAGGCGCTGCTGTTGGTTCTGTAACTCAAGCATATAATCCTCGTCTTCTCTGCTTGCTGCGCAAGCAGCGTGGTAGCCTGGCGCTGGCAGCTAATCGGATATGGTGACCGCCATTTCGTCTACCCCCTCAATCTGCCAGCGGTCGGTCGTTTCGTGCCAGGCCTGCTCTTCTTCTGCGGTCAGGCCGATGCCGAGCGCCATGCGATGGATGATCGCCCGACGAACGGCGGCGCGCAGTTGTTCGAGGGGGATCTGCTCCAGGACGGGCTCATAGAAGCCCTGCACGATCATGCGTCGCGCTTCCTCTTCCGGGATACCCCGCGCCATAAGATAGAAGAGCTGCTCGGCATCAATCTGGCCGGATGTGGCGCCATGGCTGGCATGGACATCATTGGCCTCGATCTCCAGGCCAGGGACCGACTCCGAGCGGCATTCGTCGCTCAGGTGGAGCGTGTGATCCTGGAGGTAGGCATTGGTCTTCTGCCCTTGCGGCCAGATGCGAATCATACCGTTAAAGGCGACGCGCGCGCGATCGTTGAGCACACCCTTGAAGAACACATCGGATGTGGTTGAGAGGGCCTGATGGCTCGACAAGGTATGGAGCTGATACATCTGCTGCTGATCGGCGTAGAAGACGCCGACAAAATTGGTCTGGGAGCCATTCGACTTGAGGAACGAGCCCAGGTCAGCAAATGTGAGCCGGCTGCCCAGATCGATCTGGACCCAGAGCATCCTGGCATCCTGATACGGGCGTGAGCGCTTGAGCGAGACACTGGTCACTTCCGGGCCGAACATCTGGGCGCTATTGAACTCGGCCACCGCACCCTCTTTGAGGATGACCTCGATCACACTGTTGAACAAGGCAGCGGACCCGGTGGGCAGATTGGAGTTGAGCTGCTCCATGTAGCGCAGCGTAGCGCCCGATTCGACGACGATCAGCGTGTGGGGAAAGCTCCCAGAAGACGCCGCATCGAGCAGGAACTGGGCAACGATGGGTGTCTCGATCGTGACGCCACGCGGCACATACAGGAAGACGCCGCTACTCCAGAAGGCACCATGCATGGCCGCGTACTTGCCGGCAGAGGGTGTCACACACTCGGTCATGAAATAGTGCTGCACCAGATCTGGATAGGCACGCACTGCCTGGTCCAGGTCCATGAAGAGCACGCCACGCCGGGCCAGCTCGGGGTCGAGCCGGGTCGCCACGACGTGCGAGTTGTGATAGGTCAGGCATCCGCTGGTGGCATCCAGATCCAGCAGGGGCCTGACGACGCCATTAAGGCTGGCACCGGTATGCGCAACGAAAGGAGCGATATCTTCAAAGTGGAAGTTGGCCAGTGTGCGCAGAATGCCCAGGTCGGCGCGGTGCCCGACTGGCGCCGGGAGAGCCTGGTATGTCTCCCATGCTTGCAGGCGTCGTTCAAGCATCCATGCGGGCTCGCTCTTGTGGTGCGAGAGCTCAATCACGGCCTCACGCGAGAGGCCTCTGGCTAGAGCACTAGGCATTGATCACTTCCTCCTGAGGGCGCAGCCATTCATAGCCCTTCTGCTCCAGTTCGAGGGCCAGATCACGGCCACCTGACTTGACGATGCGACCATCAAACATCACATGGACAAAGTCCGGTTTGATGTAGTTGAGGATGCGCTGATAGTGGGTAATGATGAGGACACCCAGGTTGGGGCCAGTGAGCGCATTCACGCCGTCGGCGACGATGCGCAGCGCGTCAATATCCAGGCCGGAATCGGTCTCGTCGAGGACGGCCATTTCCGGCTGGAGCACGGCCATCTGGAGAATTTCGGCGCGCTTTTTCTCGCCACCGGAAAAGCCCTCATTGATATAGCGATTGATAAAGGCATTGTCCACCTTCAGGAGCTTCATCTTCTCCTGGAGGAGCTTGCGGAACTCGGCAGGTGGAATACCCTTGCGTTTTGGCGCCTCGCCAGAGGGCTCCATACCCTGTGTAGCGGGATCATAGCCGTCACGTCGCGCTTCCAGGGCGCGGCGCAGGAAGTTGGCAACACTGACACCGGGGACAGAGCTGGGATATTGAAACGCCAGGAAAAGACCCATACGGGCACGCTTATCTGGCGAAAGCTCGGTGATGTTATAGCCTTTGAAGATGATCTCACCCTCGGTCACCGTATAGCGGGGGTGGCCGAGAATGACATTGGCCAGGGTGCTTTTGCCGGAGCCATTGGGCCCCATCAGGGCGTGGATCTCGCCTTTGCGGACGGCAAGATTGACGCCGCGCAGAATTTCTTTGTCATCCACGCTGGCGTGGAGGTTACGGATAATGAGTTCCGGTTCATATGTGGACATGCGCTGATACTATCCTCCTTAACAGATGCTATCGACACAACTCCAGGGTTCACTTTGCGCCGCTGGTGGATCGGCATCCCTGGTTTCTCGGAGAGAGATACCGTCCTGGGACCACAGGCGGCCGCTGATCTATTCGACAGGGACGCCGCATTCGCTGCGCGTTCCTTTTGCCGTCAGGTTACTCAGTGTGCCAACGGTGACGGCGATGGGACCACCGGTTGCAGGGTTGGGTTGCTGGTGGGCGGCATGTTGATCGTGCTCGGCAAGCAGATCGGCCAGCGTCATGGAGTCGAGGGTCTGGGCAATGACATCGCGCACGTGTGCCCAGAGATATTTGGTGGTGCAGAACTCCAGCCGCTCGCAGATTTCCGTCATCTCACCCTCAACGGCACAGATCATCGGGGCAATCGGCCCTTCAAGAACGCGGACAACTTCACCCATACGGATAGCTTCCGGTGGGCGTCCCAGTTCATAGCCACCATGCGCACCCCGGGTGCTTACTACCAGCCTTGCGTCACGGAGAAACTTGATGAGCTGTTCGAGATAAGGCAAGGGGAGATTCTCCGCCTGCGCGATCTCGGTGAGTGAGCGGGGGCCCTGGCCGTAGTGGCGAGCCAGGTCCACCACGACGCGCACGCCATACTCGCCTCTGGTAGAGATTTTCATGACGCCACAACTCCTTCCGGGCTATTCCGATTAGCGCACTCGGATATAGTATACTGTGTGATCCGGACAACGTCAATAATCAGCGCCCGGGAGGTAAAAAGATAGCGGGCGCTGCGCTTCACCCGGGCATCCAGGCATGGGTAACACGCGATTGCAATCGCTTGCTATACCAGCAGACTATCCGGGGAGTGGTCTGGTGTGATATGATGGGCCGGTGGCAACCCGTCCTGCTGGCGAGCGGAGTATGGAGGAAATTCCTCTGAGGGGTGGGGAGCCACCGGATCAGAAGAGATGTGGATCTATCGGCAGGTTGTCTGTGACATCAGGCAGGAAGGATTTGTGGGCAATGGCAACGGCAAACGATCAACCCCGTGGCGTTCATCTGGTTGGCAGCGTACCGCTTAAGGATGCGGAGGAAGTTTTCCGCACGACGAGCCGGATCCTGGGTCGACATCTGCGCCGAATTCCTGACGGAGAGACCGGCGTGCGATCGAACTGGATCGGCTGGCAGGTTGATGTTTTCGCAAAGCAGCCTGAGTTTGCGATGGTGCCCCCTGATCCGCAAGAGTATGCGCCGCTGCCGCACTTTAAGCTACAACCGGGTAGCGATGTGGCAAAGCTGGTCTTTGGGCCGCTGGGGTATGCTGATGCCGCCAGGGCATCATATGCTGTGTTCAGCCGCCTCAAGGCGGCAGGGATCGTGCCCGCACACTGTCGCTTCCAGGTCTGTCTGCCGACGCCACTGGCGCCACTTGTTGCCTTTGTGGCCCATGAGGATGCAGCGGCAGTGGAGCCGGCCTATGAGGCGCGATTGCTGGCGGAGCTGGACGAGATCGTGGCGGCGATTCCCCATGACGAGCTGGCAATCCAGTGGGACACGGCAGTGGAGTTTGCTCTTCTGGAAGGGGTATGGCCGGCTTACTTTGCTGATGTCCAGGCGGGCATTATTGAGCGGCTGATCCGCATCGGGAAGCGGGTGCCAGCTGCTGTGGAGCTGGGCTATCATCTCTGTTATGGCGATGCCGGCCATCAGCACTTTGTCCAGCCGACCGATACGAGCAAGCTTGTGGCGATCGCCAATGCGCTTGCAGCGGGATTGATGCGACCTCTTGCCTGGATTCATCTGCCGGTGCCGCGTAACCGGACGGATGATCCGTATTTTGCGCCGCTCAGAGAGCTGCAGCTCCGTGCGGAGACGGAGCTGTACCTGGGGCTGGTGCATTTTACGGATGGGGTTGCAGGCACACGGCAACGGATTGCGGCGGCCCAGCGGACGGTACCGGCATTTGGGGTTGCGACGGAGTGCGGGCTGGGCCGTCGTCCGCCGGAGACGATCCCGGATCTCTTGCGTATCCATGCAGAGGTGGCGGCGCCGGTGGTGGCCTAGCTGCATCCCCTGGCGTGTGCTGGCCTCTCTCCAGCAACGCTGGAGAGGGGGGAGGAAGGGGTGCGCTCTCTATGGGGAGGGAAGGAGAGGCTCCTCAGGTGTCATGATGATCAGGTGTTGAAGGGGAGGATGCGCGCACCGGGCGGCACCTGGGCACGCGGCACCATGCGCCAGCCCGCCGGCGCATAGGGATCGGCGATGCGCACCAGCTCAGCTGCCGGGGATGGCTGCCGGCGCGTGCCGGAGCCGTCCCTCTGCGGGGCACGGCCTGAGCGACCGGTGACCCGGCCAGCCGAGCCAGCCGGCAGTTGCCGCCCATCCGGATCCAGGGCGCGGGTGCTCTGTTCCGGAGAACACGCAGTCCGGCTCTGGGCAGCAGCGGGCGGTCGAGCCCGCGCGGCGTCTGAAGGGGCAGGTGGGTCGCTGGCCGTGGGGACGGCAGCCGTCCCTGTGGCGGGTCCGGTCAGGGGCGGATGAGAGATCGGATCAGCAGCGGTTGGCCCGGTGGATCGCTGCTCGTGCAGTGCTATCTGATCGGTGGCGATCGGTGTGCTATTGTCGCGTTCCTGCTCGTCCCAGTCAACCAGGTCCCACGTTTGCCACTGCCCCTGGTATAATCCCGATGGATCGCTGGCCGCCCCGCCGGGCATTCCCGCCGGGCCCGGGGTGCGATAGAGCTCTTGCCGCAGGGCGCGCAGCTCCTGCTGCTGCACACGTTCCCGCTGCTGGGCCTCGGCGCGAATCGCCCGCTGCTGTGCCGCCTGCTGCCGGTGGTGCCAGCGGGCGCTAAAGCGCTCGCGCTGGTGCTGGACGCGCCCCTGTGCGGCCCACAGGCGGTCCAGGGCAGCCTGATAGCGTGCCTGGATGCGGAGCCGTTGTCCCCAGTGGAGCTGGTCGAGCTGGCGGCGCGCCTCGAGCTGCTGGATCTGGGCGCTGGTCTGGGCCAGGGCCTGTTGCAGGTGGGCCAGGGCCTCTTCGTAGGCCGTGCTGGTCGGATCCTCGGCGGCCTGTTCGATGACACGGGACATGGTATGGGTGGTATGGCTGGCGCAGTTGAGGGTGGTGAGCAGGGCCGTTTCGATCTGTTCCGGGCGCAGGTCCGCGGGCAGGGGGAGCCGGGCGAAGGTGGAGACGTAGCCTTCGACGCGGGTGGCCAGCCAGCGGAAGATGGCAATCGGGTCGGCGGCGGGGTCGAGGGTGTCGGGTTGCGATGGGGGAGGGGCGGGGGACAGCGCATCGGAGCGGTCATGGGCGAGGTCCTTGGGCATGACGGGTGCGCGGTCAGGAGTGGGGTGGGGGAATTCGTTCACAGGAAACCTCCTGGTGGCGCGGGTATGATGCCGGGCCAGTGGGTGACGCTGGCGCTCCGGGCCAGGGCTGGCCAGAGCGGGGACGAAGATAGTCTATCGGCAGGAGCCGGAGCTCTCTTGTGGCTGGTTTACTCTGATTATACCTGAGGATGCCGGCAAAATCCAGGAAAAAGATTACAAAGCAGGCTGGTTGGGAGCATCTCGGGGACAGGAGGAATGGTGATGGAACGCACGGTATGGTTGCAGGAGTGGCGGCGGCTGGTAGAGGAGCGATATGACCGGTTGTTTGCAAAAGATTACGATGCACAGTGGGGGGAGATCGGTGAGACGCATCGGCGGTTTCTGGAGCAGTTTCTGGCGCTATGCCCAGCAGGGGGTACCATTCTGGATGCGGCGTGTGGGACGGGGAAGTACTGGTCGCTGATCCTGGCCAGCGGACGGCAGGTAGTGGGGCTCGATCTGTCGCGGCAGATGCTGGCGCGGGCACAGGCAAAGTTCCCTGCTGTGCCGGTGCAGCAGGGCAGTTTGCAGGATATGGCTTATACCGATGCTTTCGATGGGATTCTCTGTGTGGATGCGATGGAGCTGGTGTGCCCGGAAGACTGGCTACCGGTGCTGAGGAATTGCTATCGGGCGCTGCGAGCAGGCGGATATCTCTACCTGACGGTAGAGATGGTGGCGGATGAGGAAGTGCAGGCGGCATATCGAGCGGGGCAGGCCATGGGTCTTCCGGTGGTAATGGGTGAGTGGGCACATGAGGGTGGTTACCATTATTACCCGGCTATCGAGCAGGTGCGAGCCTGGGTGCAGGAGGCAGGGTTCACAATTGTGGCCGAGGGGACAGGGGATGGCTATGAACATTTTCTGATGTGGAAGGTGGCTTGATGGACAGGGGAGGCGCTATGCTGGGGCGTGCTGCTGCGGAGCGTCTCTTATGATTCGGGGCGCGCTGCTTGCGGTATATAGGGCTCCGTGCGAGAATATAGGGGAGAGGCGATCATTCTGGGAGCATCCTTGTCGAGTGCTATGATACCAGCGGAATGGTTGGCGAAATGGAGTCAGGCCGGGATACCGGAGTATTATCGGGGCTTGCTCTATAATCTGCTGAGCGAGCTGGAACAGTTGCCGTGGGGAAAGAGCACGGTTGCCGATCAGGTGGTGCGGCGGTTTGGTTTGCATACGCGAGCAGGGGCAGAGCAGTTTGCAGCAAGTCCTGATTTCACATGGGGGGCTATACGGAGCTATGCGGCGGAGCTGAGCCGCTATAAGCGGCGGGCCGGTGCACCGCCGGGGGCAGCGCCGGGGCGCTCGGCGGCGGAGGTCGAGGCGCTCAGTGTGCTGGGATTGCCACCTGATGCGGATGCGGCGATGGTCCGGCGGCGCTATCACGAGCTGGCACAGCGGTACCATCCGGACCGCTGTGGGGGGGATGACAGCCGGATGAAGGCGATTAATGCGGCGTATCGGTTGCTGATGGCCCGGTAAAGCTGGCTGCACCTTCCCTGGCGTGTGGGGGCTTCATCCCCTGGCCCCCTCTCCATGTTCCATGGAGAGGGGGGAACTGGTGCCCGCCCTGCGGGCGAGATACCCACGCTCCCAGCGCGAGTGCTCCCCATGCCAGTATAGGAAGGATATCTTTGCGGTCGTAAAGGAGTATTACCTCTGCTCGCGTGGCACCCGTCCCCTTCCTCCTCTCTATGTTCTATGGAGAGGGGGAAGGGGGTGAGGCGCGCGGCGGTGCCTTCGGGGGCTATGATGTGGCCAGGTCGTAGAAGCGTGTGTACTCTTTGCGGAAGAAGAGCTGGACCTGGCCGGTTGGTCCATTGCGGTGCTTGGCGACGATCACATCGGCAATGTTTTTGCGGTCGGTGTCGGGATTGTAGACGTCTTCGCGGTAGATGAAGAGCACGACGTCCGCATCTTGCTCGATGGAGCCAGATTCACGCAGGTCGGCGAGCTGAGGCACACGGGTCTGCCGCGATTCGACGGCGCGCGAGAGCTGTGAGAGGGCCAGCACGGGCACGTGCAGTTCCTTGGCCAGTGTTTTAAGTCCCCGGCTGATCTCACTTACCTCCTGTACGCGGTTTTCTGGCCCGCGCCAGCGGCCGGGATGTGCGAGCAGGGAGTCGCCACTGTGCATGAGCTGAAGGTAGTCGACGATGACCAGGTCGAGTCCATGCTCGGCTTGCAGGCGGCGGCATTTGCGGCGCAGTTGCGCCATGTTGAGCAACGCGCTGTCGTCGAGATAGATGGGGGCTTCGGTGAGCACCCCTAAGGCGTAGCTGAGTCGCTCCATCTCGGTATCGTCGAGCTGGCCAGCGCGCAGGCGTTGCAGGTTGATACGTCCTTCCATGGCGATCAGCCGCTGTGCCAGCTGCTCCTTGCCCATCTCCAGGCTGAAGAGGGCGATAGTGGCGCCTTGCTCCAGTGCTGCCTGGTGGGCGATGGAGAGCGCGAGGCTGCTCTTGCCCATGGCCGGACGCGCCGCCAGCACGGTCAGCGCACCGGGCTCGAAGCCATTGAGCAGCCGGTCCAGGTCGCGGAAGCCGGTCACGATGTGGCCGCGCAGTCCCTGATTTGCCGGATCGTGGAGCTCGTCAATGATGTCGACGAAGCGGGCGATGGGGCCACGCACTGGTTCGAGCTCGCTTGTGCCGACGCTGCTCTGCCCCAGGCGGTACAGCAGGGCCTCAGCCTTCTCCAGCGCGACGGTGTCATCTGACTCCTGGTAGGCAATGGCAGCGATCTCGCTGCCGGCGAGGATCAGGCGGCGACGGCGCGCGAGACGGGCGACCAGCGCGGCATAGTGGACCGCGTTGGCGCTGGTGGGGACATGGGTGACGAGCTCGGCGAGGTAGGCGCTGCCACCCACCTCGGGCAGCTGGCCGCGGGCCTCTAGCTCGGCGGTCAGGGTCAGGTAGTCTACCGCCTGGCCACGGGCGAGCAGGTCGAGGGCTGCGCGATAGATGAGGCGATGGGCGTCGCGATAAAAGTCGTCAGGCGCGACGATATCGGCGACCAGGGCGAGCGCCTCGCCATCGATGAGGATGCTGCCGAGTACGCCGGCTTCCGCTTCAATATTTTGTGGCAGTTCGCCACTTGTGGCCACATTGAGCGTCTGCGCCATCCCCGTAAACCCTACCCCTTTCCTGCCCCAGATCCCTGGCCTGTTCTGCGGGAGGGAAGGGAGCCGCAGAGCGTCCGGAGGTTGCACCCTGGTCGTCTTGATGCGTGCCGAGCTGGCCATGGTCCGGGGAGGAGCGTCATCCTTCCTCCAATACGGTCAGGTGGTTCAACCGGTAATCCCCATGCCGCAGCGAGATGAACAGGCCATTTTCGAGCAGGCGACTTAACGTTGCCTGGCCAATCACTTCGCCCAGCGCAGCTCTGCCGAGGTTGGTGGTGACGACTGTTGGCAGCAGGAGTTCGTAGCGGCGGTTGATGATGGTATAGAGTACCTCGCGATGCCAGCCGCTGCGGGTGCGGACTTTATCCACGTCGTCCAGCGCCAGCAGGGGAACCTGCCACAGTCGGGCATACAGGTCCAGCTCATGGTCACGACCGGCGCCAGGCGGCGTTTCTAGCGCGCCATACATGCCAGGAAGGCTGTCTCCTGCCAGGAGCACACCCTCCCCGAACGTTGCCCGCAGGGCCAGAAGTAGCTCGGATGCTGCGATAAAGATGGCCGGGATACCCAGCATGCAGAGATGATGCACGACTGCTGCTGCCAGGTGCGTTTTGCCGGTGCCGTTCTCGCCGCTCAGGATCAGTGACTGGCTCCGTTCGTCTTCCTCTTCCGGTGTGAGGGCAGGCGCTTCTGCATCCACCAGTGAGCGCAGCAGCCGCGCTTTACCGCTGGCGTAGCGAAGCACGGCCTCATATGCCAGCGGCTGGTAGGATGGGTCGAAGGCGGCAAATGTGCGCCGGGCAAAGCGGCCGCGCAGGCCACTTTGCGCCAGCAGGCCGGTGCGGTGGCGCGCCTGCTGTTCCTCGGCGATCTGGCGTTGCGCCGCGTGGCACTCCTCACGATCGCGCCGCGCCTGGCAGGCGCGGCAGGGGCCGAATACCCAGTTCCGCCGCAGCGGGCTGAATACAGGTGTGACCTGCCCGCCGCACTCCGGGCAGGTTCGGGCAGCCGGTCGCGGTGGCATCTCGCTCTCACCGTCTGCTGTGCGGCGGGGCAGCGGATAGATCGGCCCGGTGCCGGTCCAGAGGGCGTTGCCCAGCACCAGCGCTAAGCCGAAGCCTTCTGCTGTTTCTCCAGTAAATGGCAGCTTGTCGTCGCTATCGGTCATGGAAATACTCGTCTAATAACTCCTGGACTGAACGACCACGGGCTCGTGCAATGGCCAGTTCAAAGGCCTCGTCCAGCGTAGCTGGCAGGCCATTCGAGCCGCTTCCCTTCCTGATCGGAGTCTGCTCGTGGCGTTGTGAGCCGGCTCTGTCAGCGCCGGTTGCCGCTGCGGTCCTGTTCTCCGGTGTGAGGGCACTTGTGCCTGCGGCAGAACCGTCGCGGTTTCCGGTTGCCGATGTTGCCTGATCGCGTGGCATACCGGGTAGCTCGCCCTGGTAGCGCTTGAGGGTGGCGATCAACAGAGCGGCGCGGTTTTTGACGACGCCGCGGCCGGTGCTGGCATGGACAACGCTGAAGGCGGCGTCGATGGCGCGCCAGCGGCCAGCAGCCAGCAATGGCCGCAGCGGCTCGCGAAAGCTGCGCCAGTGCGGGTCGCCTATAGCTTGAGCGACCATACATGCGGCGATATCGAGTTTCGTATCGAAATCGTTCGCATCCTCCTCGTTGTAAAAAAGATGGAAGAGGGTACGAGCGATCTCGTTAGCGAAGGCAGGCCCGATACTGGCCTCGTTTTCGGGCTGGCCCGGTGAGCTGGCGGTGATAGCAGCAGCGGCAGCAGATATTGGCAGTGAAATGTGGACCAGGTCTGTCTGAGCTGGGCGAGCACTGCCCAGATATCGGGCCACTGTCGGGCCAGTGTCGAACTGGCTTGATGGAGCACTGCCAGATGATGAGGCCACAGGGAGATGCCGATCTGGCTGGCCTGAAGGGCCGCCGCCAATATTTCGGGCCACTGTTGTTTCCTCCTGCCGGCTGTCGGGTAGCGGCGGGATCCGGCTGGCCCGATGGCTGTTCGTCCCACGGCTGGGTCGGGGGGGAGAGCATGCCTGAGAGGCATCTTGTTCGCGCGGCTGCGGGGAATGCCCGGCAGGAGCGTGCTCTTGCTGCGGGGGAGGCCCGGAGGTGTGGTTCCTGTCGCTGGCCGCGAGGCGCGCGAGGTCTGCGCCGATGCGCGTGGTGAACCGTGCCAGTACTGCCACAGCCTGGGGGTCGGCCAGCGCCGGTATTAACGCGCCCAATTCGGTCAGGCCTGTGGCCAGATCGGTGAGCAATACCTCCAGATATCCTGATGCTGTCTCATCTGGCAGTTCGCGATAGGTTCTTTCTGCTTTTTGATGCTCGTTCGCGGTGAACACCTTTTCCACAGGCTGGCTCCTTTGCAATGGTTGTGGTTGCTCTACGGTTTTGGGCAGATCTCTGCTCGCTGCGAGAGAGGCCTTGCCGGCAGGTGCTTCTGCCGGCAAGGGGAGGTGAGCTGCCCGGGCTGGCGCGATGCCAGCATCATTGGCAGTCTGGCCACACAGGGGTGCTGGTGGCCAGGGAGTATGCTCCCGGACAGGTGCTGCCACATAGGCGGTATCCGGCGAGGTGGGTGTCGCGCATGGTGTGAAAATGGGTCTGGCCAGGGGGTGGTATCCTGGCGTCAGTCGTCGACCATTGAGGGGGCGCGGCAGCGGGTCGCAGACGAGTGCGCCGGATGCGCGCATATGGGCGATGAGTGGGGCCAGCATGCCCAGGGCCTGCGGGTTGGTGGTGCGCAGGAGGCGGGCCATATGGCGACGTATCCAGGCTGGGGCATCGAATGCCAGATATTCCAGCGTTGCGATGCTGGGCAGGATGCGCTCGCGCGCCACGACGAAGGCTATCTGGCCATCAGGCGTGACCTCGCGCCGCACGAGGCCGATGGCTGCCCAGAGGTCGAGGAAGCGCTGCAGTGTTGAGCGCGCCGGCATCCATGGGAGGCCGGCACGGGCCAGCGCGCGAACAGGGGGCAGCATGCCTGCGCGCGTCGGGTGGTCGCGTAACTCGAGCGCGCAGAGCCGCAACAGGAGATCCATGCCACGCGGCGTGATGACCGGCAACCATGCCTTGAGCGTCAGTGGGTCCGGGTCGGGCGCGCCGGGACGTGCCTCGATTACGGGGTAGAGCGGCACGGCTATCTTTGCCGCTTCTTCGGCTGGTGTGGCGTTGGGAGCGGGCTCTGGCTGCCGATCGTTGCCAGAGCCGGGACTCTGGCTCAGGGGATGGGCACCCGGGGTGGTGTGGGCGAGTGAGCGCAGCACGGGTGGCTGGGGTGGGATAGCAGCAGCGGGGCGCTCCGCGATCATGGGGATAGGGGCTATGGCGCGCCGGGCAATGGCTCGGAGCATTGCCGGCGGTGTCTGGGGAGCGCCGGCGGTGATGATTGGATTGCCCGCTGTATCCAGGGTTACCCGATAGGCCAGGCGAAGGCGCTGCAAAGCGGCCATTGCCGCTGGGGAGATGTTGGCCGGCGGTGACACGAGCATGCGGCCAATCACACGCCGCAATGATGCCAGCGGGCCATCGGCATGGAATGCGAGATATTCGAGTATGGCCGGGTCTGGCGTCGGAAGTGGATCGGCCAGGCGCAGCACGGTACAGGTGGAGCGGCCCCAGCGCGCGCGTCCCTGTTCAATCAGTCCGCATATGCGCAACAGGGTCAGATCCAGGCGGCGAGTCTCACGGCTATCGGACGGGACCAGTGTGGGTGAAGGGATCCATCCGTCTGGCAGGCATGCTGTGTTATCGGGTTCTGCTTGCCGGCGTGCCAGCTCCAGCAGGAGCGCGACGCGTCGGGCGCCGATGAGTGGCTCCCATTCTGTCAGTTGTGTTGCCAGATGCGCGGGGACGCCCAGAGCGCTCCGCAGGCGGTCTGCGACTGTCTGATCGCCGGCACAGGCGGCGAGATTTGTTTCGGCCACCCTTGACGGAAGGCCATCCTTCCAGTACAATTTGTCTAGCATATGCTTCTCCGCATTGCTGCGTAGGCGATCGGGCAGCGATCGCTCCGGCGCGGACTCTTATCGCCGATTGCCCGTTCAAAGGGACGCAAAGGCAAAGAGCTGACGTGCCGGGTACACTCGCGTTGGGGAAGCGGCTATGACTGGCACTCGTGGGCGCTTCCCCAACACTGTTTTGCCTCTCTGCTTCCTCTTAACCTGGGGGCAGCTTTTGTTGGGAATCCAGGCTCTGCAGAGAGTCGGGTTGCAGGGTGGACTGCCCTGCAGACAACAAGGATTCTAGTACAAGAGTACCAGCCAGCAAATCAGTTCGCAAGATGCCCAGATTGGCTATTTGCACACCCCTTTTTTGCGCCATTGTGTGAGCCCTCCGCAGTGCGAAATCGCCTCCCATAAGGGCTGGTGCGATTTTGGTATTTAGCGCTGGTCACACATTCATTTAGTGCTGGTCACACCTTTATTTAGTGCTGGTCACACCTTTATTTAGGGCTGGTCACACATTTGCTTAGCGCTGGTCACACATTTGCTTAGCGCTGGTCACACAACGAGTTAGCACTGATCACACATCTGGCCAGTACTATTGTGGTTGCGCGCTGCTGACAGCAAAGGAGGGGAGATGTGCAGGATTGTTCCGCTTTTTGTGAACGCTGGCTGGGAAGCAGAGCGTGCTGCTTGAGCTAGCAGCCACTAAATCCGTGGCCTGGGGTTGGGTCAGGTTGGCGGTGCATCTTTATAGGCAGGTTGCTTTCGGTTCTCGGGGGTGAGCGCTACGAGTGTGGGCGATGTGCTGCGCTGGCTTACGGTGTGATGCTTTAGCGCTAGTCACACTTGATGCCAGGCTGATGCGGCGGCGCTCTCAGCGCTGTTCAGGTACCGGGCGCTTTAGGGATAATCACACGACCCCGGCTGGATGCTGGAGGGCCGTGTCCCGGGCGCTGCCAAAGCAGCCTGCGCTTTAGTGCTGGTCACACGCTCCGGGCCGCAGCCTCTGGCGAAGGGGGGTCAGGGTGGTGGGGTCAGCTGTGTCCGACGTTTGAAAAGGGTTGGGGGCGGAGCTGGGGGTGGGGTTTGCTGCTTGTGGGAGGTATTTAGCGCTGGTCACACACGGCTGAGCCAGGGCTCTGCAGCTCAGCCGGTGGGGAGGGTTCCAGACCTGGCTTCTGGGCCACGGCTGGCGGGTTGCGCCTGCAGGCCGCAGCCTCTGGCGCGCTTTGGCCTCACCCTCTGGCCCCCGCTCCATGGAACATGGAGCGGGGGAAGCGATTGGCCGTACCCCTTGGCTCCCGCTCTAGCGCCGCTGGAGCGGGGGAGCTGGAGCCCAGCCGTCGGGTGGGGTGCCCGCGCTCCCCGTGGCAGCTCGCAATGCCTGCACGCCTGGCGCCAGTGTAGGTGAAGGGGTGTTACCCTTGCTGGCGTGGCGCGCGTTCTGCGCCGGCCCGGCTGGAGCAGGGTCATATGAAGATGGTGGCTGGATGTATGGCCCGGTTATCTGGGAGATGTGCTGCCTGATAGATGGACTGAAGCGCTGGGCTGGCATGGGGCCCATTTCTGGCCGGGGCGGTGGTTTCTGGTTAGCGGACGCGTGCGCCATTGAGCTGGACAACGATCTGGCGCTGGCGCGGGCGGTCGAGTTCCACCAGGAAGATGCGTTGCCATCGGCCAAGATCAAGCTTGCCGGCGTTGATGGGCAGGTGGATGCTGGGCCCCAGGAATAAATGCTGGCAGTGGGCGTGGCCGTTCTCGGGCTCATCGGGCGTGAGATTGACGGTGCGAATGCGCATGTCGTCATGGCGGTATCCTGCTGCAGGGGGGGCCAGTCGGGTGAGCAGATCGGTGATGTCTTCCAGAAGGAGCGGTTCGTGCTCGTTGGCGACGATGGCGGCGGTGGTGTGCTTGGAGAAAACCAGCGCGGAGCCGATGGTTATGCCCACGCGATCGATTGTCGCCTGTACCACATCGGTGATATCAATGAAGTGTGGGGCGTCCAGCGTGGTGACTGTGATGGTCTCGCTGGCGAATACACATTCACCGGCCACTACCACCTGCGTCTCATGGGGGCGCTGATAGTCAGTCGCCTCCAGGGAGCAGGATCGCGTATGCGGCTCCATAACTTTGCTCATGCTTAACAGTCTCCTCGATGCGATAATAGCGGATGAAGCAAGGCAGCGGGCCCTGGTTGCCGGGCATGCGCGCTATCTCTGGCAGGGATGGTGCAAAAGCCATCCGGATGGCTTTTGCAGCATGGGCGCGCCTGGCGCGGTGGCATCCCACAGGGGTCGCTGCTTCTTTCCGATATGTTACAATAACGCTACCTGTGCGATAGATGCAAGCACCTGGGTGCTCTTATGCTCTGTTTGAGTGGGGCACCGGCACGGGTGCGAACGTTTGAGGTGTGTTGCCATGCTGATACGTGGTTTGCCTGTTCGCGAGGTTCTGGCGCTGCCACCTGGCCGTGAGGTGGTGGTTAATGGCTGGGTGCGGACTCGCCGTCAGGGGAAGACGGTTACTTTTGTCGAGCTAAACGATGGCTCTTGCTTGAAGAATCTCCAGATCGTGTTGGATCCGCAAAGGCTGCCCGCAGACGTCGGTGAGCAGGTGACCACCGGCGCGTGCATCCGGGTGAGCGGCGATCTGGTTGAGTCGCCTGCCGCCGGTCAGCGGGTTGAACTGCATGCGCGCGAGGTGCATGTCTATGGTCCTGCCGATCCGGCTACGTATCCGCTCCAGAAGAAGGGGCACTCGATGGAGTTTCTGCGGGAGATCGCCCATCTGCGCACGCGATCGAACACCTTTGGCGCGGTCTTCCGCGTGCGCAACGCGCTGGCGCGGGCGATCCATCAGTTTTTCCAGGAGCGAGGTTTTCTCTATGTGCAGACGCCGATCATTACGGCGTCGGATGCGGAGGGGGCGGGGGCGATGTTTGGGGTGACGACGCTTGACCTGATGAATCTGCCACGCACGGCAAGCGGTGGGGTGGACTATGGTCAGGACTTTTTCGGCAAGCCGACCTATCTGACGGTGAGTGGCCAGCTTGAGGCAGAGATCTTCGCGCTGGCTTTTAGCCAGGTCTATACGTTTGGCCCCACCTTTCGGGCGGAGCGTTCGAACACGCCACGCCACCTGGCGGAGTTCTGGATGGTCGAGCCGGAGATGGCATTCTATGACCTGGATGATAACCGCGCGCTGGCCGAGGAGTTTCTGAAGTATGTCGTTGGTCAGGTGCTGGACAGTTGCGAGGACGATCTGGCCTTCTTCAACCAGCGCATCGATAATACGGTGCTGAGTACGCTGCATCAGGTGGTTAACTCGTCTTTTGAGCATGTGCCCTATACTGAGGCGGTCAGGTTGCTGAAAGCGTCTGGCGAGCCATTTCAGTTTCCGGTCTTCTGGGGTATGGACCTGCAAACGGAGCATGAGCGCTACCTGACGGAGCGCGTTTTCCAGAAGCCGATTGTGGTTACGGACTATCCGAAGGAGATCAAAGCATTTTATATGCGTGTCAACGAGGATGGCCGGACGGTGCGGGCGATGGATGTGCTGGCGCCACGCATTGGCGAGATCATTGGCGGCAGCCAGCGTGAGGAGCGCTATGATGTGTTGCGGGAGCGGATGCGCGAGCTGGGTCTGGACGAGCGCAATTACTGGTGGTATCTGGAGCTGCGCAAGTATGGTTCGGCGCCGCATTCGGGCTTTGGTCTGGGATTTGAGCGTCTGATGCTGTTCGTGACGGGGATGAAGAATATTCGCGATGTGATTCCGTTCCCACGTGTGCCGGGGTATGCGGAGTTTTAGGAGGGGGGGCGTAGCCGGTGGAGGAGAGCTACGCGGGGCAGGTGTGATATGATCTAAGGGGAACGATGTCGAGGGTAATTTTATGCTGGCACTGGCGCTTCTCCGGCGTGTTGTGCGCGCTGTCGCCCGAATCTATCGTCAGGCGCGCTACCAGTTCTCGGCGCGGCGGTTTGTTGCTGATTGCCTGCTCGTTGTGCTGGGCATAGCGGGGGTAAGTCTGCTGATTGCGGTGCTGCATCTTTATCCCCGTGTGCGTAATATTTCGATTCTTTATCTGCTGGTGGTGCTGGCGCTGGCTGTTTGGCGCGGGCGGGTGGCGGCGATTGTTGCTGCGATAGGTGCTTTCCTGATCTTCGATCTCCTCTTTATTCCGCCGCTTTATACGCTCACGGTCTCTGATCCGAGCGAGTGGCTGGCGCTGGGGATTTTCCTGATCGTTGCGGTGATTGCGGGGACGCTGGCAGCTAATCTGCGTGAGCAGGCGCAGGAGGCACGGTGGCGCGCGCGTGAGGCGACGTTGCTGTATGAGTTTGCACGTATGCTGGCCGCTGAACCGGATCTGGAGCGGTTGTTGCCGAAGGTTGCTGGACGCCTCCGCGAGGCTTTTCCGGCGATGCGTGGCTGTGTCTTTTTGGTGCCGGAAGGGGGGAGTCTGGTGGCTTGTGGTGCGGCAGGAGAGATGGAGGTGCCGGCGGGGCAGGAGCGCGTGGTGGCGACGGCGCAGAAGTGGGTGCTGGAGCATGGGCAGCCGGTGGTGCTGGCTGGCACGGAGCAGGCGGGTAGTGGTCGGTATGTTCCATATCTGCGGCTGCCACTGCGGTGGCGATCGGCCGGGCGGAGTATTCGGTTGCTGCCGCTGCTGGTGGGTGAGCGGGCGGTTGGCGTGCTCCAGGTGGTGGAGGAGCCACGCGCAGGTTCGGTGAGGGGAGGAGATCTGGGGGCTGATCGGCAGGAGCGGCTGCTGCGTGGCTATTTGGATCAGATTGCGCTGGGGATTGAGCGGGCGCGCCTGCGTCGTGAGGAGGTACGTGCGGAGGTGTTGCAGCGGACCGATCAGTTGCGCTCGGCGCTGCTCTCGTCGATTTCGCACGATCTGCGCACGCCGCTGGCGTCGATCAAGGCGGCGGCGGGGAGCCTGCAACAGCGGGATGTGCTGTGGGATGATGAGGCGCGGCGTGAGTTTGTGGGGGCAATTGAGCGTGAGGCGGACCGGCTGAATCGGTTGGTGAGTAATTTGCTGGATATGTCGCGTATTGAGGCGGGAGTGCTCCATCCGGATAAGGAGTGGTATTCGCTTGGCGAGTTGATTCAGGAGGTGCTGGATCGGCTGGCACCGGCACTGGAAGGGCGGGCGGTGACCATTATGGTGCCGCCAGACCTGCCGCCGGTGCCGCTGGATTATCTCCAGATCGATCAGGTACTTACTAATCTGGTGGAGAACGCTGTTCATTATACGGAGCCGGGCACGCCGATAGAGGTGACGGTAGAGCGGAGCGGTGGCGAGGTGCTGGTGCGGGTGGCCGATCGCGGCCCGGGCATTCCGCCGCAGGATCTGGAGCGTATCTTTGATAAGTTCTATCGTGTGGGGCCGGGAGGGCTGCCGGGCGCCGGTCCGCGCGTTCAGGGTTCCGGACTGGGGCTGGCGGTTGCGCGTGGCCTGGTTGAGGCACATGGTGGGCGTATCTGGGCGGCCAATCGGCCTGGTGGTGGGGCGATCTTGACGTTTACGCTGCCAGTTGCGTGAGAGCCCATGGGGCCATGGCGGAGTAAGAAGCTTTTTCGTGATATGGTGGAGTCCTTTGCCATTTGCCAGTTTCTGGGAGCGGAACGATGGCTGGTGCGCGAATTCTGGTGGTTGACGATGAGCCAGAGATCGGTCGCGCGCTGCGGGTCAATCTGACCGCGCATGGCTATGAGGTGACCGTTGTCCCCAGCGGGGAGGCAGCACTGGAGCGGTTGCGGACCGATCGGCCGCCCGATCTGATAATTCTGGACCTTGGCTTACCGGGTATGAGTGGGCTGGAGGTTTGTCGGCAGGTGCGGGCGACGTCGGATCTGCCGATTCTTGTGCTTTCGGTGAAAGGTGAAGAGCGTGATAAGGTTGCCGCGCTGGATCTGGGCGCCGATGATTATATTGCCAAGCCGTTTGGTATGAATGAGTTGCTTGCTCGCGTGCGGGTGGCGTTGCGCCATGCGGCGCGCCCCCGTGCGGGCGCGGGGGCAGTCTTCAGTGCGGGCGATCTGGCTATTGATTTCGATCGGCGGCTGGTTACGGTCAGAGGACAGGAGGTGAAGCTGACGCCTACAGAGTATGATCTGCTCAAGGTGCTGGTGACCCATGCTGGCAAGATTATGACGCGCCACATGCTCCTTGATCAGGTGTGGGGCGCTGGCTATATGGCCGAACCGCACTATCTGCATGTGTATATTGGGCAACTGCGGCGCAAGATTGAGCCCGATCCGTTGCATCCTCGCTATATCCTCACTGTTCCTGGTGTCGGCTACCGTTTCAATGCCGATTGAGGCGGTTTGCCGGCGATTTTGAGCGAATCCTGAGCATCCCTCCGCGATTCTTGACTCCTTTTTGAGCCTTTCCGGCTGATAATGGGCGGTGGAGGGATGAGCATGGACCCATTGGATGAGCTGGCCGATGGGGGGTCTGTCGGGGGGTGTGGAATCGAGCGCTGGATCTGGACCGGTGTGCGCTTTGTGGCTGCCAGTGCTGATCCTGATGAGCGAGCTGCGGAGCGGCTGGCGTGGCCGCGCCTGGAATACTGGCGGCAGCATCAGTCGTCATGGGTGCGTAGCGGGCTGCGTCGGGCGGTGGTCGGCGGGTTGGGCTTCTTTGTGGCAGCGCTCAAGTGGTGTGTGGGGCGGGTCAGGCCGGAGCTTGCTGGCCACAGGCAGTGCGGGCGCACTCTCTCTGCCGGTGTGCATATGGATGCGGAGCGCTTTTCCGATCAGGATGGGGGAGGGGGTGGGGTGCGGAGGATTGTATAGGGGTGCGTTGCCGGCTGTCCTTCTGGTTGGTCGGCTGAAGGTGGCGGGGTCGGCGGGTGAATTTTGAGCAAATTTTGAGCGTTTATGGCCATTTTTTGACCATTTTTTGAGGCTGTTCAGACCTATAATGGCACGACTGAGGGTTGTCTTCCTGCTGAGAGGGAGCGTGCATGTTTCGAAAGGTAGCGCCAGATGTGCAGAGAGCGAATGGCGCTGTTATGGATATGGTGTCGGAGAGTCACGGTCTGCGCCGTGCGGTGGGCGTGTGGGGGTCGTATACGTGGGGGTATGCGGATGTGGGGGCGGATGTTTATGTGGCGCTGGGGCTGGTTATGGCGGCGGCGCAGGGGGCGACGAATGTGGCCTTTCTGGCTGCCGGGCTTGTCTATGTGATGATTGGCCTGGCCTATACGGAGCTGGCAGCTGCTTATCCGATGGCTGGCGGCGGCCAGTTTTATGTGTTGCGGGGTCTGGGGGATTTTTGGGGATTTGTGGCGGGCTGGGCGGTATTGCTGGACTTTACGATTGATATATCCCTTTTTGCGCTGGCATCGGCGGGGTATATCAACTTCTTTTTCCCGGTGCTGAATACACGGGTGAATGTTCGTCTGCTGGGACTGAGTTTTCCGGGTATTCAGCCGATCTTGATTGTAGAGGCCACGTTCTTTGTGGTGATGCTGACAGTACTCAACATTCTGGGTGTGCGGGAATCGTCACGGTTCAATGAGGTGCTGGGTGCGCTGGATGTGATCAGTGAATCGACGATTCTGTTTTTTGGCTTTCTGTTTGCTTTTGATCCCACGCTGCTTGTGCGGCAAATGGTTACGCAGTGGCCCAGTCCTTATCATCTGGCTTATGGGGCGTCGCTGGCGATTATCTCGTTTGTGGGTCTGGAGTCCATCAGCCAGGCGAGCCAGGAGACGATCCGGCCGGGTAAGGTGGTGCCGCGTACGTCGATTGCATTGATTCTGACGGTGCTGATCTATGCGCTGGCTTTCTCCAATCTGGGTCTGGCTATGCTGCCCTGGCAGAGTTTTGCCCAGCATAATGGCGATCCGGTTGCGTGGCTGGCGAGCCATATACCCTTTCTGGGTCTTGTGGCTGGTCCGTATGTGGCGATACTGGGCGCGACGCTGGTGCTGATCTCGTCGAACGCCGGGGTCTTTGGTGCCTCGCGGATCACGTATTCGCTGGCGCGGTTTCATTTGCTGCCGCGCTGGCTGGCATGGGTGCATCCGCGATTTCGTACGCCGGTGCGCACGCTGACGGTCTTTTCCGGGGTTGCTTTGCTTGAGCTGTGGCTGGCCGGTCTCTCGCCGAATGCGTATGATGTGCTGGGCAATATGTATGCGTTTGGGGCGGCGACAGCGTATATGCTGGTGTTTGTCTCGTTGATTACGCTGCGCTTCACCGATCCGTGGACACCCCGGCCCTTCAAGGTGCCCCTGAATATCCGCCGTCGGGGCCGGGATGGGGAGGTGCGACTATTACCTGTTGTTGGGATTCTTGGTTTTCTGGGGATTAGCAGTATTCTGCTGCTGGTGGTGTTTACGCATCCGATCGGACGGATCGCCGGCCCGGCCTGGATTGTTGTCGGGCTGCTGATCTATGGTGGGTATCGCCGCCGCAACGGGCTTCCGGTATATGGAGGGCTGGCGCGTGACTGGGAGCGGGAGCAGTTGAGTGTTTATGAGGATGCTGGTGAGTACGAGCTGGCGGAGGAGCTGCGAGAGAATCTGGCGCGCAAGGCGCGTTTGTACGGTGAGCAGCGGGAGGAGATCAGGTTGCCGCCAGGGACGCAGGTGCTCGATGTGCCTATCCCATCCGAAACGGGTGCACAGGAGGGAGGCAATGGCAAGAAGGCATAGCAGGGGGGGGCAGGGGCAACGTTCGCTGCGGGATCGTTATCGGCTGGTAGTGGCGGTATTGATCATTCCGCTGGGGATGGTTATTGTGGTGCGCGCGGCGATGGTCGGGTGGCCGGCATGGACGCTGATGGTGCTTGGACTGGCCTTTGTGGGGCTGGGGATTGTCCGATTGTATGGATATGGGGCGCAGGGTTGCCGGCGGCGCATGACATTGGGCAGAAGGAAGGGGGCGTGAGGTGTGTCGGTTCTTCAGATGGGTTTGATGACGCGTAGCCCGTTACAGCTCAACGTCATTGGTATTATCGTTGCCGTGCTGTTTCTTGCTGGGATTATCAGTATTCTGAGCTGGATGCTGCATTTGCCGCAGGAGACTGAACGCACCCGCACGGCGACGAAGGCGGTGCGTTCAGTGAGCAAGCAGACGAGGATTCTGGTGCCGCTGCTGCATATGAGTGAGGTGACCGATCGGATGGTGGCGCTGGGGGCGCAAATGGCGCGGCAGCGCAAGGGGCAGGTAGATTTGCTGGTGGTGATAGAGATACCGTTTACGCTGCCATTGAATGCTCGTGTCGAGCGCGAGGAGAAGCTGGCATGCGAGGCGCTTGATCGGGCTGAATCGGTTGTTGTGCGTGCGGGCAGTCGTGGTGAGATCCAGGTGAACAAGCGTATTGTGAAGGCTCGTAGTGCGGGAGCGGCGATTGTGCATGAGGCAGCCAATCAGGCGGCAGATCTGATTCTGCTGGCAAATAATCCGGTTCGCGTGCGCGGGAGTGTGCAGCAGGTAGATCCGGTTGTCGAGTATGTGATGAAGAATGCGCCCTGTGAGGTGCTGGTGTTGAGCCAGGGATCTGCCGGATCAGTTGAGCCGCAACCTGCTGGCGTCCGGGCCTAGTTCCTCTCTCCCTGAGACTTTTGGGGCCTCACCCGCTGGCCGGGTGGGCTTCATCCCCTGGATGGGCCTCACCCCCTTCCCCCTCTCCATCGCAGATGGAGAGGGGGAAGGGATGGGACGCGCGTGCGGTGCGTGTCCTGCTCTATGCTTCATGGGGCGGGGTGAGGTCTCGCTGGTGAAATATTCTTCCTGTGTTCTTGAGGATGCCGCCAGGCCTTTGTTTGTGCTCTCTGGCTTGCTCTGATGCTCTTTCCTGTTTTCTTGATGCCGTTGTCGTTGTAATGGTATATTAGGATATCTGGATATATTGAATTTGAAGGGGAGGGTTGGCGCTGTATGACCTGTCGCGAGTCTGATGGGCAGATGTATCCAGCGGGCGGATCACTCTGTCGTCGCGAGGCCGCAGCGTGCCATGCCGGGGAGGATGGCAGAAGAGGATCGTGTTCTGGCCGAGGTGGCGGTGGCTCGCATGGTCTGTTCAGCCTTTTTGGGCCTGCGCCACAGCGAGGTGTGTTGCTGGCGGTCTTTGTTGCCTATACGGCGTTCGGGGTGTTGTTCCAGATCTTTCCACCGCTGCTGACGGCGATTGCGGGTCAGTTTCATCTGAGCCATGGTGCTGCTGCGCTGGTTATGGTGCTGTTTCTGGTGCCGATCCTGGTGATGGCGTTGCCAGCCGGTTTGCTGGTTGATCGGTATGGAGTGCGGCGTGTGGGGTGGCTTGCGTTTGCGCTGTTGATGCTGGGTGCGGCGATGAGTGTGGGGGCGCCGACATTTGCGTTGCTGTTGCTCGGTCGGGTGGTGAGCGGCTGTGGGGGTGGTCTGCTGGTGGTGGATCTGCTTGCTCTGGTCACTCAGTGCATTGCTGTGGAGCAACGGGGTCTTGCGCTGGGGATCTTTGCGGCTGGTCTGCCGGTTGGCACGGGTGTGGCGTTTGATCTGCTTGCGCCGTTGAGCGGCTGGTGGGGGTGGCGCGGAGAGATGGGTATCGCGCTGTTGTTGGTGCTGGCGGCGCTGCTGGTCTTTGCACGGGCGGTGCTATGGGTGGCGCCTGGGCAGGGGAGCAGTGCGCAGTTGCGCGAGGTGCTCAGAAGTGGTCAGTTGTGGCGGCTGGCGCTGGTGACGATGCTGGGCTACACGGGAATTCTGGGGTTCACTACGTGGGCACCGGCTACGCTGGTTGCTGCTGCACGTGTTCCGTCGTGGCTGGGGGCGGTGATCGCTTCGGTGCTCCTGGTGGTTGATATCCCGTTTGCCCCTTTCTGGGGGGCGGTTTCTGACCATGCGGGTCGGCGCAAGCCTTTTATCCTGTTGTCCTTCACGCTCTATTTTATTGGCTCGCTGCTGGTACCGCTGGCTGCTCAGGCAGGTCCATGGAGGGTACCAGCGCTGCTCATCGTGGTTACGGAGATGGGGGTGGGATGTGCCATGTTCTTTCCGGTGGCGCTGACGATGCCAGCGGAGGCCGTTGCTGCCGATCAGGCAGGGGTAGCCTATGGTCTGTTTTTTCTGGCGCAGGTTGCCGGGATGCTTGTGGGGCCGTTGATCATTGGGCTGGTGCTGGACCATGGGTCGGCACAAATGATGTTTCTCACGGTGAGCGCTCTGACTCTGGCCGGGTTGCTGGCCAGCACGAGGCTGCAGGGTCGGTAGAGGGGCAGATGGATGGGGGGTGCATTTGCTCTGCACGGATATTGTGATATAATATATCAGGATATCCTTATATAACTGGAGGGTTAGATGAACGCAGGTGATGAATGGCCAGTAGGGGTGCAGGCCGGCCAGGCGGATCAGGCGGTTGTCGGGGATGAGCAGATGCCGGAGGAGCAGGCCATGGCGATCGCCGTCCTGCCGGAGGCGAGCGCGGAGCTGTATGCGCGCTTCTTTCGTGTGCTGGGTGATCCGACGCGTATTCGCCTTTTGCATTTGCTGCTTGCGGCACCGGCTGGGGAGTGCAGTGTTGGTGAGCTGGTGGATGCGCTGGGGGCGCCGCAGGGGCGCGTTTCGACGCATCTGGGATGTCTGCGCTGGTGCGGGCTGGTGCAGACGCGGCGTGAGGGGCGGCAGGTTTATTACCGGGTGGCCGATCCGCGTGTGCGCGAGTTGCTGGTTCTGGGCGGAGCGATATTACAGGATCACGCGACGGGTGTGGCAAGTTGCGGCATGATCCGCTAGATAGCGTTTGACGGCGAGAAGGGGCGGATGGTGTCTGGCTCACGGCGAGAGCAAATTGCTCCTGGTGCAGGAGATCACAGGCTGGTATGGCGTACTGTTAGCGGCTGGCTGCTCATGGCGCTGGCGTTGCTTGTATTGTTGGCGATGATGGTGCTGCTGGTCATGCCTGTTGTTCATCCGGGGGGACCCATGGGATCGGTCTCTCGTGTGGCGACGCATGGTTCCCACTTTTCTGCTGTCGGGTCGCCGGGTGCGGAACGGGTGTTAACGTTCCAGGTCAGTGGGGTCTTGTGTGGCAATGGGCACTGCGCTTTAAGCGTGATTGAGGCTCTGAAGGCGACGCCGGGAGTGGTGGGAGCGTCGCTGGCCTGGGTGGCGCCGGATGGCACACGGGCAGCTATCCGAGCTGTTTATTTGCCGGCGCGGGTTTCTGTGGCGACGTTGCTGGGGATCAGCGCGCGGGGTGGATTTCCACCGGAGCATGTGCAGGTGACGCCGGCTGGCGTGGGGGGCCAGGGGCAACGGTGACGCTATGAGTCTGAGCTGGGGTACCGGTAAACAGGCGCACTGATGCCGTTGCTGGTCTGGTAGCGAGCCTATTCGTTGGCGCTTCTGGAGAGCACGGGATGTACATGGAGAATGCGATATGCACAGGCGTGCTGAGCATGCCGGGCGGAGTGCACGAGGAGATGCGTTGCCCGTCTGGTTGGGTCTTCTGGCAGGTATGGGGAGTGCGCTTGTTGCCTGGCTTTGTTGTCTGCCGGCGGCGGCAGCGCTCGCTCTGGGATTGAGTGGAGCCTCATTGTTGATCAGTTTGACGGCTTTTCATGGGCTGTTTCTGGGGCTGGGTGGGGTAGGTCTCGGTGTTGCGCTCTGGCTGGGTCTGCGTCGTGGTATGCGGGTCTGTGCCTGGCGGGGGGTATCACTGTGGCGGGGGCTAACTGTGCCGGTGGCAGCGCTGGTGGTGTTTGGCGTGACCTATTTGTTTATTGAGCGTGTCGTGCTGCCCTGGCTGTATCTGCAGGTGCGCTGAGCGCGATTGCTTGCAGCGGGTGGTCAATGTATCGCGCGGGGGGAGACGATCGATGGCTGATCTTGCGACGGTGAGCGGGCTACTGGCAGTTGTGCCCGTTATACTTTGCTGTGGGCTGCCGCTACTAGCACTCTGGTTTCTGGGCCGGCGGGGCGAACCAGCGGATCGCTGGTAAAGGGGGTGGCGGCCGTATATCTGGCCGCCAGTCCGGTGCGCCATGAGCGGCTCTGCTGATCGGGGATATGGCAGTGCTAAGAGCGGGCCTTGAAAGAGAAGATTGCCAAGAGAAGATTAGCTGGAGGATATGATGGCTTTTGGGGAAGAGATGTACGACCTGGTGATTCTGGGTAGTGGCTCGACGGCGTTTGCGGCGGCCATTCGGGCCCAGGAGCTTGGCAAGCGTACGGTAATGACGGAGGTGCGTACCCTGGGGGGCACGTGTGTGAATCGCGGGTGTTTACCGTCCAAAAATCTTATTGAGGCGGCCCGTCTGGTGTATGATGCGGCTCATCCCCGGTATCCGGGGCTTGAGCCGGCGGAGCTGAGAGTGGACTTTCCCACGCTGGTGGGTCAGAAGGATGAGGTTATCCGTGAGTATCGGGCGCAGCATTATGTGCGCATTGTGCAGGAGGGGGATGAGGGAGTGCCGCCGATTGAGGTGGTTGAGGGGCATGCCATGCTGGTGGATGCGCATACGGTCGCAGTGCGGGGGCGAGATGGCACGGTGCGCCGGCTGGTAGGCGATCAGATTCTGGTTGCCACCGGATCATCGCCGGTCGTGCCGGATGTGCCTGGTCTGGCAGATACGCCCTATCTTACCAGTGATCTGCTGACCAGCCAGGAGGAGATGGAGTTGAGCGAACTGCCGCCATCGCTGGTAGTTATTGGCGGCGGTTACATTGCGCTGGAGCTGGGGCAGATGTTTGCTCGGCTGGGGACGGCAGTGACCATTCTGGAGCGTTCGGGGCGGGTGCTCAAAGATTATGAGCCGGAGATCAGTGCGACGCTGATGGCGTTGCTGCGCGAGGAAGGTATCCAGATTGTGACGCGCGCGCAGGTACAGCAGGTGAGGGGGGATGCAAGGGAGGTGCAGGTCACGGCGGATGTGCGTGGTGAGGTGCGGGAGTTCCGGGCGGCGAAGCTGCTGGTGGCGACGGGGCGGCGCCCGAACACCAGCGATCTGGGTCTGGAGCGAGCGGGCGTGCGACTTGATGCGCAGGGGGCAGTGCAGGTGGACGCTTATTTGCGCACGAATGTGCCGCATATCTGGGCCGCCGGCGATGTGATCGGGCGGGAGACGGAGAGCCAGATGGCGACGCCGGTGGGGGCGCATGATGGGGGCATTGTGGCGCTGAATGCACTGGCTGGGGCGCAGCGTCGGGTGGATCATACGGTGATCCCGCGCGCAATCTTTACCGATCCGCAGGTGGCGATGGTGGGGCTGACGGATCGGGAGGCGAATGCGCGTGGGATGGTGTGCCAGTGCAATGCGGTCCCCATGAGCGTGGTGCCACGGGCGGGGGCCATTCGTGATACGCGGGGGGTCGTCAAGATGGTGCTGGAGCGCGCGACGCGGCGGGTGGTGGGAGTTTCGATGCTGGGGGTGAATGCGGGCGAGGTGATCCATGAGGCGGCGATGGCGCTGCGGTTTGGGGCGACAGCGGATGATTTCATCGATATGGTGCATGTCTATCCGACGATGGCGGAGGCGCTGAAGATTGTGGCGATTTCGTTCACGAAGGATGTGCATAAGCTGAGTTGTTGCGCGAGCTAGGGGCCGGGCTGGCCGTGTGCCCTGGTCCAGTGCAGGCCTCACCCTCGCTCGCGCGGCGCTGGTCCCTTTCCCGCTTTGCTGGAGGGGGAGGGCGGGGTGAAGGTGCTTTGAGAGGTCAGGAGGAAGGGAGATCGTTTTGTGCGACAGCTTGATCGGGAAGCAATTGCTCATACGCTGGTAGGGCATCTGGCTAAAAGCCAGTGTGATCGGGGTCTGTGTTTGGAGCTTTTGCGGCTGTTGATGGAGGGCCAGCCGGTGTCATTGGCGCGCGTTGCTGCTGTGCTGGGCCGCCCGTTGGATGATGTTGTCCTGGGGGTTCGCCAGCTAGCGAATGTGGAGTTTGACCGTAGGGGCGATATTATTGCGGCGGTGGGCTTATCGCTGGTGCCGACGCCGTATCGGTTGCAGGTTGGTGAGCGGGCGCTCTTCACCTGGTGCGCGCTGGATACGCTGATGTACCCGGTGCTGCTCCAGTGCACGGCGCGGGTAACTGCCCGATGCCCGGGCACCGGGGCGGTGATTCGGTTGATGGTGACGCTGGAGGGGGTTGTGGAATGTGATCCGCCGGATGCTGTGGTGTCGCTGGTGATTCCGGAGATAGGGGGGGAGTGCTGTGATATTCGCGGTGTGTTTTGCAATGAGGTGCATTTCTTTGCCTGCCGGGCTGCGGCGTCCACCTGGTGTAGCGAGCATACGCAGGCGTTGATTCTTGCGGTCAGTGACGCTTTCATGCTGGGGCGAGCGATAGCCAGGCTGCTCTATTGTGCTGCGAGCCCGGCGGAAACGATAGGTTCTGCTGGCGCGGGGGGCACAGTGCTGCTGCACGGAGAGGGGGGTGATGGCGATGCGACGAAGGGTTAGTGGCTGGTTTTTCACGGTGACGGGCCTGCTGGCCTGTCCCTGCCATCTGGTCGTTACGCTGCCACTGGTGGTGGCGCTGCTGGGTGGCACGGCGCTGGGCGGCTGGATGGCTGCCCATGAAGGAGCGATCACGATTGGGGCGAGCATATACTTTGTGGGCGCGCTGGCGGTCGGCGCGACGTTGCTGCTGGTAGGGGGTGGCAAGCATGCATCTGGCAGCAGGACGGCGCTGTTGCGGGCTGCGTATGGACGCCAGAGTAGGAGCTGCTGCGCTCCTCTTGCATCTGCCGGGTCGACTGGCGATGAAGCTATGGCACGAGCTTGCGGCTGTGCGGAGGGGTTTACGGAGCCAGGGGCGCGCCATCGCCGGGGAGAGGGGGAGGCGAGTGGCACGGAAGGTGGCGATGGTATCGCTGCTGTTCGCAGGCGGAGGTGAAGCATTATGGCAGGTGTATCCAGACTGCCGTGGCGCTCAGGGCGGTCAGATATGACGCCGGATGCCCGGCGGGCGAAGGGGCGGCGCGGTGGCCGGCGGGCGTCCGGCGCTGGGCGATGGCGCTGGCTGCCGCAGGCGCTGGGGCTGGCGGTGGCGCTTATCCTGCTGGTTGGCGTTGTGGCGTTTGTGCGCGCCCACACGGATGTCGTTGCGCCAGGGTCGACGACGGTCAATACCAGTGGTCCGGCAGCGACGACGACCGGTGCTGCCGGTACAACGGGCAGCGCGGTAGCTGGGGCGACCAGCTCGCAGCCGGTTGCGCCGGATTTTACGCTGGCGACGTTGACGGGAGCGCCATTTCATCTGGCCAGTCAACGCGGTCATGTGGTGGTGCTCTACTTTATGGCGACGACCTGTGGCACCTGTGTGCAGGGCAGCTATGACGTGGCTCAGGCGTTGCTGGCGGCGCAGACGCGTGGCGCGGAGGCGGTGGCGATTGATCTGAATCCGGGAGATAGCGCTGCCGACCTCCAGGCGTTCGCCCAGGCTGCCGGTGTGCCGATGCAGGTGCCCATGATCTGGGGTGTGGACACTACCGGTGCTATTGCCCGCGCCTATCATGTCCAGGCGCTGGAGACGACGGTGGTGATCGATCCGCGTGGGCGCATTGCGGTGGAGAGCCTTAATCCGATACCGCCCCAGCAACTGGCGCAACTGATCAGGAGTCTGGCATGAGCAGTGCACAGGTTCTGGAGATCGGGTATCCGCTGGCTATCCTGCTGGTGGCGGCCGGCGGGGCGCCTGTGCGTGCTGGCGCTCCAGGGGTTGCGCTCACGCTGGCGTTCGGAGCGGGCGTGCTGTCGCCGCTGAATCCCTGCGGCTTTGCTTTGCTGCCCGCCTATGTTTCCTATATGCTGGGTCGGCCGGGCGCTGATCATCAGTATGGGGGCTGGGGTACGGTGCTGCGGGGAGGCCTCCTTGGCCTGCCACTGGCGGCGGGTTTTCTGGGGGTGTTTATGCTTGCTGGCGGGGCGCTGGCGCTGGGGGGGCGGGTGCTGGTGGCGTTTTTCCCCTGGCTGGCTATGCTGGTGGGGGTGGGGCTGGTGGCGCTCGGGGGCTGGATGTTGCTGCCGGGCCGTACGCTGGAGGTGCCGGGTCTGGGGATGCTGGCGGAGCGAGTGGGAGTGCCAGGCGGTGCAGTGGCTAAGTCAGGGTCCGGGCGTATGTGGTATACGGCGTGGGGCTTTGGGCTGGGTTATGGGCTGTCATCGCTGGGCTGCACGCTGCCGGTTTTCTTGCTGGTGGTGGGATCGGCGGCGACGATGGGCGGTGTGGGCGGTGCCCTGCTGGTGCTGGCTGCCTATGTGGGGGGCATGGTGCTGGTGCTGCTGGCGGTGGCGATGGGAGCCGCGGCGCTGCGCGATCTGCTGCGCCAGGCTGTGCAGCCGCTGCTGCGCTGGGTGCAGCCGCTGGCAGCGCTACTGCTGATGGCTGCGGGGGTCTATATTGTGCTGTTTCAGATACGCGCGGGCTTGCCGTAGTGCGCGATCCGCTGGGGTTTACTCTTTGAGGCTGGATGGGGTCTTGACGCCGATCAGCCGTGCTGAGTTGGCGATGACGGGGATAGAAGAGAGTTCGTGCAGCAGGGCGCCAGTTACGGGGGAGAGGATGCCAGGGATGGCTAAGCCGACGGCTATGGCCAGGACTCCCAGAGAGAAGATGAGGTTCTGCCGGATTGCCCGCATCGCCAGGCGCGAGAGGCTCAGGAGATGCGGCAGCTTCGTCAGGTCATCGGAAAGGAGGGCAATCTCAGCGGTCTCGATCGCCACGTCGGTGCCTCCCCGGCCCATTGCTATGCCGACGTCGGCGGTCGCCAGCGCTGGCCCATCGTTTACGCCATCGCCGACGAAGGCCACGCGATGACCTGTGGCCTGGAGCTGCTTGACGATCGCGACTTTTTGCTGTGGCAGGACCTCTGCATGTACCTCGCTGAGGCCCACCTTGTCCGCGATTCGCTTGGCGGTAAGCGTATGATCTCCGGTGACCAGCACGGAGCGCACTCCCAGGCGCTTGAGATGGGTTATTACGGTTTGCGCGGCGGGGCGCAGGGTGTCTTCCAGCACCAGCAGGCCGGCGATATGGTCATCGTGGGCCGTTAGGATCACCGTACGTCCCACGGCTGCCAGATTCGTTATCTGCGTTTGCAGCTCATCATCTACCGGTATCCCGTGCGCGGCAAGCAAAGCTGGTCGTCCGACGAGGATCTTGCGGCCGCCGATGCGCGCCGCGACACCCAGTCCTGGCAATACGGTAAACTCGTCGGGGTCGGCGACGGTCAGGCGATGTGCGTGGGCTGCCTGGAGCACGGCCTGTCCGAGGGGATGCTCGCTGAACTTTTCGGCGGTGGCGGTGAGCTGAAGGAGTTGCCCTTCACTGAGCGGGTCCAGGGGGATAAGGGTGGTGAGGGTGGGGGTTCCGAAGGTGAGGGTGCCGGTCTTGTCGAAGGCCACCACACTGACGTTGGCAAGGGCTTCGATGGTGGCGCCCTTTTTGACCAGACTGCCCCGCAAGGCGGCATTGCCAATGGAGGCCACTAGCGCGGTGGGGGTCGCCAGCACCATTACGCAGGGGCAGAAGACGATCAGAATGGTGATGGCGCGCAGGAGATCGCCGCTCCACCACCAGACACCAGCCCCCAGCAGGAGAGCGGCAGGGGTGTAGAATCTGGCATAGCGATTCAGTGTGCGTTCAATGGGGGCCTTCTGCTCCTGGGCCTCCGTGACCATGCGGCGAATCTGGCCGAGGGTCGTCTCCTGGCCGACTCTGGTAGCACGAATTGCGAGCGCGCCCAGTTCGATGAGTGTGCCGGCAAACACGCTTTCTCCTGGCTGTCTGTCCACGGGGAGGCTCTCTCCAGTGATGGCGGCCTGATTCACCGCGGCTGTTCCGCTGACAATCTCGCCATCGACGGGAATGCGTTCCCCTGACCGGACCAGCACCAGGTCACCGGGCTGGACAGCGGCGAGTGGCACCAGCTGGTCCTGGCCGTTGCGGTGCACCAGTACCTGGTCGGGTAGCAGCTTTGCCAGCGCGGCCAGCGCGTTGCCTGCTCGCGCCGAGACAAAGTCCTCCAGCATGCTGCCGAGCAGGAGGAGGACTGCTACGATGGCCGCAGCGGAGTACTGGCCGATGGCCAGCGCCGCAGCAGTGGCAAGCGAGACTGGGATGTCAGCGGTGAAATCGTGTTTGCGGATGCCCTGGAGGGCCGACCACCAGATATAGATCGACCCTGCCAGCGCGGCAGCGAGATAGAGGGGGGTGCTGGCGTGCGCGGCTTCATTGAGTCCACCGGGCTGCTGAATGATCGCTGCTAGCAGCAGCAAGAGGCTAACCAGGGTAAACAGGGTGCCCGGGTCGAGCAGGAAGGGGCGATAGCGCTGCACGAAGCGATGTCCCCGCCGCATACAACTGGCACAGAGGGTCTGGACGCGTGTGCGCGCGGCAGCGGATGGTGCCATAGGACCTCCTCAAGTAATTGTCTATCTGCTCATATATTCAGATAGTTTTGTACAAAAAACAGAGCCAGCCGTGGCATGCGGGCTGATGCGGTATGTTCAGGGATGATCTGGCAAGCCACGCCGGACGTGATCGGCGTGGTAGTCGGCCTCGCGAAAGAGGGCGGCCACGTGCTGATCGTCCACGGTGTAGGAGATGATGTTGCCTGTTCGCTGTGCTTTGACCAGGCGGCGATCCCGTAAGAAGCGCAACTGGTGCGAGACAGCCGATTCGGAGACGCCGACCAGCACTGCCAGATCGCGTACACATAAGGGTTGCTGGATCAGTGCGTAAAGGATGCGCGCGCGGGTCGTATCGGCCAGCGCTTGAAAGGTGTCGACGATCAGGCGCAGATGGTCCTCTGGGAGGGCCTGCGCCTGAGCGCGGGCGACGGCTTCAGGATGGATCGGGGTCGGGATCGGGCCAGGCATGAGCTGATCCGGTTGTTGATAGTTGAGTATCTGCTCAAGTAGTACCATCAAAGCCATCGCTGTGTCAAGGCCATGAGTACTGATATCAGGATCTCTTCAGCGAAGAAGGAGTTTTCTGGTGCGGTGCTCGGGCCTAGTGGTGAATCTTTATACTGGCGGTTGAGGTGCTGCGCAGTCGGATCGGTGCATAGCGGTCTGTTCTGAGAGGGGGCCATGTCGTGGCTACGGCGAGTGGGGTTGTCTCTTGCTGATGGGCCGATGGCGCTATATGGCATAATGAAGGAGAGGACCGTATCGTGGGGAACCGTGCGCACATGTGCCACCGCTCTGGAGCCTGAGCGGGAAAGGAGCTAGACCAATGCCGGATGCTGCATCGACTCAGGAGAGTGCGCGAGAGAGTGCCCTTGCATCCTGGAGCCAGTTGCTGGAGAGCACCTTTGGGGTGCGCCGCGATGCGCTGGCGAGTGCCGGGCAGGCGCCGATGGCTGCCGGCGATCCCTGGATTGAGCTGATCGATCGGCTGTGGGAGGCCAATCCTTATAGCAAGCTGCTGCCGATTGATCCGGGGGAGATCACGCGAGCCTTCCAGCAGATCTGGATCGCTGCCATCGCCAATCCGGCCCAGGCGTGGGCGAACTATACTGATTTTGTGCTGCGCTATACGCAGTTGATGGCCGCAACCGCGCTGAAGTTCTGGGGCAGTAAGGAAGTGCCGGCGGTCATTGAGCCGGAAAAAGGCGACAAGCGCTTCAGTGCCCCCGACTGGCAGCAGAACGCCATCTTCGACGCCATCAAGCAGAGCTATCTTCTGGCCGCCACGGCGCTGCTGAAAACGGCGGCGGATGTCCAGGGTCTGGATGAGAAGCAGCAGCGCAGGCTTGTTTTCTATCTGCGCCAGTTTCTGGATGCGATCAGTCCGACCAACTTTGCCTTTACCAATCCGCAGGTGATCCACGAGATTATCCAGACCGGTGGCCAGAATCTGATAGCGGGGATGGAGCATTTACTGCGAGATCTGCAGGCCGGGCAGATCAAGATGACTGACACAGATGCCTTCGCGCCGGGTCGCAATCTGGCGATCACGCCGGGCCAGGTCGTTTACCGGAACAGGCTTATCGAGCTTATCCAGTACGAGCCGACGACTGATCAGGTTTATGCGGTGCCGCTGCTCTTTATTCCGCCGTGGATCAATAAATATTATATTCTGGACATGCAGCCGAAGAACAGTCTGATCCGGTTTCTGGTGGGGCAGGGTTTTACGGTCTTTGTCATGAGCTGGAAGAATCCCGATGCGTCGATGGAGGATACCAGCTTCGAGGATTATCTGACGCTGGGGCCACTGGCGGCCCTGGATGTTGTCAAACATATCACGGGTGCGCCGATGGTTAACACGGTTGGCTACTGTATTGGGGGCACCCTGCTGGCGATGGCGCTGTCCTATCTGGCGGCGCGCGGGGATACGAGCGTGAACTGTGCGACGTTCTTTGTGTCGTTGCTGGACTTCAGTGAGGTGGGTGATACGGCAGTATTTATTGATGAGCCGCAGATCGCCTATATTGAGGGGCAGATGATGGCCCGTGGCTATTTGGATAGCCGTGAGATGGCCACGATGTTCAATATGCTGCGAGCCAACGATCTGATCTGGAGCAATGTTATCAACAACTATCTGCTCGGCAAGGAGCCGCCGGCTTTTGACCTGCTCTACTGGAACGCTGATGGCACACGGATGGCGCGGGCGGCGCACTCGTTCTATTTGCGCAACACTTATCTGGAGAACAACCTGATCAAGCCGGGCAAGATCGTACTCAAGGGGGTGCCGATCGATCTGAGGCGGATTCGGCAGGACATTTATGCTGTGGGTACGGAGCAGGATCATATCGTTCCCTGGCGGTCGGCCTGGCGTATCACGCAGCTCAGCCGGGGGCGTGTACGTTTTGTTCTGGGCGGCAGCGGGCACATTGCTGGCATTATCAACCCGCCGGAGCAGGGCCGGGGGTACTGGACGAACGATAAGGCGGTGAAGAGCGCCGAGGAGTGGTTTGCGGGGGCGAAGCACCACGAAGGGAGCTGGTGGACGGATTGGGTGCAGTGGCTGAGCAAGCGTTCTGGCGACAAAGTTGTGCCGCCGCCGATGGGCAGCGAGCAGTATCCGCCGATTATGCCGGCGCCCGGCCAGTATGTGCTGGAGAAGTGAGGCGAAGGGGGTGAGCGGCGGGGTACAACGGCTGCCTGTGAGAGCTCTTTGCACAGTAGCACGATCGCGTGTGGCGCTGGCTGCGATTTGTGCCGGCTGGTTGATCTGAAGCTGGCGCGAAGAGGTTTTTCCGAACAGGGTCTGTTGCTCATAGGCAATGAGGCAGGATGCAGAGCGTCTTGTGCAGGCGGCGCTGGCGGCAGGTGTGCAGGATCCACGGGTGCTTCAGGCGCTGCGCGAGGTGCCACGCGCCGCATTTGTTCCGGCCGATCTGGTCGGGCAGGCATATCTGGATCAGCCGCTGCCGATTCCCCATGGGCAGGTGACGACTCAGCCTTCGCTGGTGGCTAGGATGGTTGAGGCCCTGGGGCTTGCGGGGTCGGAGAAGGTGCTGGAGGTTGGCACCGGCTATGGATTTCAGACGGCGTTGCTGGCTCGACTGGCCCGGTTTGTCTGGAGCGTGGAGCGCTGGCCAGATATCGCGGAGCAGGCCAGGGTCCATCTGGCGCGTCAGGGTATCAGCAATGTTGCGGTTGTGACCGGTGATGGGACGGAGGGTCTGCCAGAGCAAGCGCCGTTTGAGGCGATCATTGTGTCGGCGGCGTTCCTGCGCGTTCCGGAGCCGCTGCGGGAGCAGCTTGCGCCGGGTGGGCGGCTCGTCCAGCCGATCGGGTCGGGCGGTGCGGAGGCGGTTGTGCTGTTTGTGAAGGGGCGGGGAGGTTTGCAGTGGTGTCGGACGATTGTTGGGGCGCATTTTGTGCGGCTGTATGGGAAGTATGGGTTTCCGAGCTGAGCGGGTGGGGCCGTGGCCTCACCCGCTGGCCCCCTCTCCATGTTGCATGGAGAGGGGGAGGGGTGGGATGCCTGCCTGGGGACAAATATGAATTGTGCTCCGGTACGAACAGTGTGGGGGAGCATCGTTGCTCGCAGAGTGGCGTGGTGGTGGCGTCCTGTTGCGTTGATGGGTGCCGTCTGGTAATCATCAGGTAACGGGCGATAGCTTGCCGCTTTGCACATCGTAGATAAAGCCGCTGATGGTCACGCTGGCCGGGATGAGCGGTGAGGCCTTGAGGGCGGCAACATCATCGCGGACGGACTGTTCCAGGTCGCTGAAGGGCAGGAAGTCGATGTGTGCGGCATCAATCTGGAGTTTCTGCTTCAGCTTCTGGCGGAGATCCTCGTTGCGAAAGGTCAACATGCCACAGTCGGTGTGGTGGATGACGACTACGGTGCTGGTCCCCAGCAGTTGCTGGGAAATGACCAGTGAGCGCAGCACATCCTCGGTGACCCGTCCTCCCGCGTTGCGGATGACATGGGCGTCGCCCTCTGCCAGGCCCAGAAAGTGTGCGGGGTCGAGGCGTGCATCCATGCAGGTGAGCACAGCGAGGTGCCGCGCTGGCGGCGCTGGCAAGTGTCCCTTCTGGAACGTGGCGGCATAGGTGGCGTTTGCCTGAAGAAGTTCTTCAATGATCGGCATAGCTGTCTCCTTTAGCTCTGCGGCGTGTCAGGGTGTTCAGACGTCCATAAAGGGATGGCCGTTCAAGGCGACGCTGCCTGTGACCAATAGGGGCCGCTTGAGGATATCCAGCACGGGACAATGCTCTTGCACGGCGCGTACGAGTGCGGCGACGCGCTCGGGATCCGTGGGGCTCTCAAGCTGCACTGTATAGCTCACCTCGCTGAACCCTGGATCTACTTCAGCCACCCCAAAGAATCCGCGCGGGTCCAGTTTTCCTGAGACCTCTACGGCAACGTGCCGTAACTCTACTCCCAGGAGAGCCGCATAGGCGGCATAGACGATCTCCTGACAGGTTCCTAGAGCGGCCAGCACGAGCTCGACGGGGTTAGGGCCGGCATCGGTTCCGCCCAGTTCTGCGGGCTCGTCCACGGTCAGTTGAAACTGGCGGATCTGAGCCAGCGTTCTGAAGCCTGCTTCGAGCCTGGTGTAGGCGGCAAAGGTAGCGGAAGCCGCAGGGATCTGTCCAAGTTGCTCACGGATTCCGGTAATCTTCTGTTCCAGGTCCAGTGCCATACAACTGATCCTTTCGCTTCATCTGGCTTTTATCGACGGAGAGATCACGAATAATCGCGCGGTAAAGGTGCCAGCGGTGCAATCACCTCCCCTCTGTGGTTGTCTGGGGGGGCCGGCTGAAAAATTGACTTTATAAATCAACATTATCAATTTTAAAATGATGGGAGCCGTGATGTCAATCCCCCTTCGGTACTAGTGCTCAGTGCAGTGAGCGTTTGGCAACTGGAGAGCGTTTCTTGAGCGAAGGCTTGGGAGGCAGGCAACTATCAGCCAGTGGTGGGCTTGGGTGCGCTGCTGGCTGGCGGGTGCCTCGACCTTGCGGTCGTGGGCGTCGGCCACCACGGACGCAGTGGGCCAACGATCCGGTTTCCGGTCCAGCCACCGGTATTGGAGGGTGAAGCCGTGTTCGTCGAGCACCAGCGATAGTTTGGGCAGGTTGCCCAAAGTCACCGGCAGGTCAAGGTCTTTGTGTGCGCGGGTCTGGCGGTGGGGCAAGGCATCCACGCCCCATCCGCCATCCAGAAGCGGATGAGGTGCTGCTCCAGGAGCCCGCACAGGGCGACGGTCTCGTCAGCGGACAGCATACCTGGTACTTGCTACTCTCCTCAGGTGCCAGTGGTTTGGCTTCTTCTCTGCGTGTCCCAGGCGCATGCCAGGGCTCAAGGACAGGTGGCAGAATGCCACCACTGCGAAGAGCGCCCCATGCGCTGCGAGGAGATATGCGCCTTTGTTTGTGCTGGCCGATGTCGAGTGCCGTCTGCTGATAAAGCTCCTGCCGCGTGCTGTAGCCTGGTCTGCCGCGGGTGAGGTGTCCCAGCTTTCCCGGCCAATGGGGGCTTCTGCGCGCCGCCCTGAATGGTACCTCGAGCCAAAACGGCCTTCAGGCGGACTACAATGCCAATGGGTACTGCTGGTACTGGCAGGAGATGGGAACCATGAACAACGGTGAATGCACCGTGACCGTGAACTATTACCTGTGGTGCCCATCCAGTGGAGTTGCCACGTGGGGTGGCATTGGCTCAGGGCAGCTCTGGAAGGCCCATGCAGAGTCTTGCACGACGGACTTTGAGAATCAGCGCGCCTGCGGAGTTGCCGAACAGGAGGTCCAGTTCTAACCCCCTGACCTCGCCGATATCCTGGACCACTCAATGGTAGAGGGAGCTTTGGGGGCGGTGCTGACGCTCGCGCGGCGGTGTCAGCACCCCTACCCTCCTCTCCTCTGAACCGATACCAGCCAGCAGGCGCTTGTAGATTAGGAAAGCTTACGGATGGTGAGAGAGAGCGGAAAGGAGGTTCTCTATGATAATGCCCACTTATGGCATCGCGGCGTATATCCAACTCGTGCAGCAATGGGCCGATGCAGTCTTCCCCGGAGCCTGCACCCGGGAGGTTTTCTCGTTCATCTGGGGCGCATTGGTGCATGGTTTGTGTGGCTCAGATCTACAAAAGCATGCGGCATTCGCTGCGGAGAAGGGGCAGCTCGTTCAGCAAGGGAAGGATGGCTACCCCCCGCTGCGCAGTCTGGAACGGCGATTGCGAGAGCTAGAGCAGGCGGGCATACAGGAAGGGTTTCTGGCTGTTGCCATGCGCGATGCCACGGCGGACCTGATCGCACGCCACTGCCCCACCACACTGGATCAGTGGACCCAGCTTGCCGATCAGTTGGTGCCCACCGAGATGCGCTTCTCACAGCGCGGTGATCAAGTGGCTCCCAGCAAAGTCACCTATGGTCCCGGGCTCTCACTCTGAAGCGGGTACTTCCAGACTTTGCGTGCTGCCAACGGGCCTGAGATGCGGTGGCAGCGAGATGGGCGTTGCAATGGATCGCGCGCCCTGCGGGTTCATCTCCGCGTCCTCTGCGGTTAACTTTTTCAGCCTCTATCGCCAACGGCAGCTGTGGTAGCCTTTCACCTGAAAAGCGGGTGGCGCCGCCACCCGCTTTTCATTCCCTCATTGTTGACGTGTACTGTCAGGAGTTCTTCTTGTCTGAACAGCCTGGGAAAATGAGGCCATTATGCGTAGGCGATACACGGCCGGCATTGGGCCAGGAGCAGGAGTGCTTGGGCTTCTGGGCCTGACTTATGCGGTCTTTGGACCAACGTATCAATATGCCGGCAGCACCGGCGCACACGGGTCGGCAAGCATGGTGCAGGTGGGTATAGCGCCTATTACGGCGTTCTTCCGTCATCAGGCAGGCTCCAGCCTTCCCCCAGTTTCAGGAGCACTTGGGCATGGGTGCGCGCTCGGGCGCTTTGCTGCCCTGGGTGGAGAAACATGTACAAGCGCGAACGATCGGTTTCGGACAAGGCGAGCTGGTCATTGCAACCAACAGCGCTGGTCTCACTGTCAGGTACAGCTGCCGTCGTCTCGGTGGCCATGGGCACCTCCTGCAGTGCTCACTAGCATACGCCTGCTGTCAAGTCTCGTCTGGACTGAGCACGAGGGCCGGTGCGTGGCGGTGCTATGGGCATGTTTTTGGGTCACCGGTCAGGAGAGCCATTGGCGTGCCCATTCCGTGTAGCCATCGGTCACATGCCAGATATGGGTGAAACCCATGCGCTCGAGCAGGCTGGCTGCCAGTGCTGATCGATAGCCATGGCTGCAGTGGACGGCGACGGGTGCCTCACGGGGTAGTGTCGCTGCCTCGCTGGGGATGCGCGCTGCCGGTATCAGGACAGCGCCGGGGATGTGTCCCTGTGCCCACTCATCTATTTCGCGGCTGTCCACAATGGTCAGGGGATCGCCGCGCTCCAGCGCTGCTGCCAGATCGGCGGTCGTCACCTGGCTGGTGCTGCGGACAGGCTGGCCGGCATCCTGCCAGGCGGTAATGCCACCATCCAGCGTTCCCAGGATGCGGTCATAGCCGATGCGCAGCAGTTGCCGCTGCGCCTCACGTTCATCGGCGGGGGATGCGCCCAGGAGGATCAACGGTGTTTGCGGGTCGAGTACCCAGCCAATCCAGGCGGAGAGCGGTCCATCGATGCCGGCGTTCAGGCTATTGGGGATGTGCGCGGCATTGTAGGCGGCAAACGGGCGTACATCTACCAGGATGGCTCCCTGGTTGAGTGCGGCGATGACCGCAGCGACAGTGAGAGGACGTAGCTCGGGCAGTGAACGTCCTAACAGGGGTGCGCCCCGCCGGTTCAGAGCGCGCATGCGGTTGTAATAGGCGGGATAGGGGGTCTGCTGGAGGTAGCGGGCCAGGAACTGGCGATAGGTCATTGCCTGGATGAGCGGGTTGTGCTGGCGCTCCTGGCCGATGGTGGTGATTCGCTGATCGCCTGCTCCGGCGGCACAGAAGCTGCCGCTGCCGTGAGTCGGGTAGACGGTGACTTCATCGGGCAGGAGCAGGAGCCGTTCGTGCAGGGTTTGATACGCTGCCCGGGCCAGCGCCGGCGTGTGATGTGGTCCCAGGAGGTCCGGGCGGGCGATGGTTCTGACCATCAAGCTGCCGCCGGAGAAAAGCGCTGCGGGCAGGCCGCCGGGATGGATGAGGAGGTAGCTGATATGTTCGGGGGTATGGCCGGGTGTTGCCAGCACGCGGATCTGCCAGGAGCCGATCGAGAGGGTTTCGTTGTCATGGAGGGGGCGGTGGGGGTACTCGAGGGCAGCGGCGGCGCTGGCGCCCAGGGTTGCGCCGGTGGCCTGTACTATCTCGCGTGCGCCAGAGACGAAATCGTTATGGATGTGTGTCTCCAGGACGGTGGTCACGCGCAGGTTGAGCTCTTCTGCGCGCGTGAGGTATTGATCGATGTCGCGCAGCACATCGATCAGGATGGCTTCCCCGGTGCTGCGGGAGCCGATGAGATAGGCGGAGTTGCCCAGCTCCGGGGCAACGAATGTTTCAATGATGAGGTCTTGCTGTGCAGGCATTGTCTTTTCCTCCAAGAAGAGATGTGACGGTACGGTGGGGCGGTGGCCTCACCCGCTGGCGTCCTTTGGCCTTACCCCCTGGCCCCCTCCCGCTCCATCGCAGATGGAGCGGGGGAAAATGGTGGGGCTGCAGCTGCCGCTCTTGCGGCGCTCGTCCCTGGGGGCAGGTGAAGTTGCTGATTATTATGTAAAATACGGATCGTGCTCCCAGGCCGGGTGGACGGTGCGGCGTGCAGGGAGTGTCTCGTACATGCAGAGGGCTACCAGGAGCCCGCTGAGCGTCATGATGGCGGCGGCGAACCAGAAGCCGGCCAGCAGGCCGAAGGCGTCGGCGACGGCGCCGATGGCCAGGGCACCGAAGGCATAGCCGCTATCGCGCCAGAGGCGGTAGACGCCGAGCGATGTGGCGCGCCAGGGGGGATGGGCGACGTCGCTGACGGCGGCGAGCAGCGTGGGGTAGAGGAGGGCCATGCCGATGCCCATGAGCAGGGTGCCGATGACCCACCAGGCCAGCGTGGCGGTTGCGGCGACGATGAGGATGCCGGCTGCTGCCAGCCACATGCCGCCGGCAATCGGCCACTTGCGTCCGATGTGGTCGGTCAGGTGGCCGGTGGAGATTTGCAGGATGGCCCAGGTACCGGTATAGGCGGCGACGAGGGCTCCGATGGTTGCCGGGGCCAGGCCATGCTGCGCAAAGTAGAGGGGGAAGAGACCCCAGGCCAGTGTATCGGTGAATTTTTCCACCAGTCCGGCCTGTGATGCGGCTGCCAGTGCGCGGTCGCGCCAGGAGGTCAGGGCGAAGATGGCTGGCAGACCGGGACGCGGGGCTGGCTTGGGCGATGTCGGTGCCGGTGGAGTGGCAGGCGCCTTGCCGGCATGCTGGTTGGTCGTGCGCGAGGTGTTTCCGGGTTTGGGATCCGGTCGATTGCCGGTTGGCGCCGGTATGTGCTGCTGGTCGGCCTGCTGTCGGGCTTCGAGGCGCGTATAGGGGAGTGTTTCGCGGGCGAGCAGCACCGAGACGAGGAGGGTGAGAACGACGATGCCCAGGACGAAGAGGAAGGGGGCGACGCGCAGTCCATAGATGCCGCCCAGGAAGCCGCCGATATAGCCACCGGCGGAGACGCCGGCGTAGCCGGAGAACTCGTTGATGCCCATGGCAAAGCCGCGCCGCTGTGGACCAACCAGGTCGATCTTGCCGGTCACGGTCATGGACCAGGCCAGCCCCTGGTTGATGCCGAGCAGGATGTTGGCAGCCACTATCCAGTTCCAGGATGGGGCGAAGATGATCATGAAAGGGATGGGCAGCGCGATGAGCCAGCCGAGCACGAGCAGAGGCTTGCGTCCGATGCGGTCGGCGAGTCGACCGGCGACCAGGTTGAGCGCGGCCTTCACGAAGCCGAAGCTGACGATGAAGGCTAGCGTTGCCAGGAAGGTGGCGACTCGAAAATTCACTCTGGCCAGGATCGGTACGACTACGCGCTCTGCGCCGACAACCAGGCCGACGCCGAAGGTGATGGCGGCTAGCAGGGTAAACTGACCGAGGTTGGCGCGCAGGCCCAGGTGCGGTTCCTGGTTGGACATGTCTGCTGGCCATAGATGGAAATGGAGCAGGTTGGGTATGCTGGCCATTGCTGTGACCTCACTTTCCAGGGTTGGTGCGCGGGCCGCAGCCGGTGGCCCCTTTTGGCCTCACCCGCTGGCCCCTTCTCCTCCATTGGTGATGGGGCGGGGGAAGTTATGGGGTCTGATCGGCCGTTCTGGCCACGGTTTGGGGGTGGTTTGAGCCGGGGGCTTCGGTGGGGAGGCCGGCGGCGTGCCATTCAGGGTAGCCATCGATGAGCCGGCGTGCACGATATCCATGCGCTGCCAGCAGGGCGACAGCCTCGTCTGAGAAGAGGCAGTAGGGGCCGCGACAATAGGCGACGATTTCCTGTGTTTTTGGCAGTTCGGCCAATCGGGCCTCCAGCTCGGTGATGGGGATCGAGCGCGCATGGAGGATGTGTCCCTGGTGATATTCTCGTGCCGGGCGCACGTCGAGGACAATGACATCGCCGGCTCGCATGCGCGCGTACAGCTCCTCGCGCGAGATGGGCTCTAGATGCTCTGGGTGGCGCATGTAGAGGGCGACCAGACGGTCGATCTCGGCGAGCTGGCGCTCGCCGAGCGTGCGCAGAGCACGCCAGAGGTCGAACACGGCCGGGTCGGCCAGGCGATAGTAGATGTGGAGGCCCTCTTTACGGGCGTCTACGAGTCGTGCCTGGCGCAGGATGCGCAGATGTTGTGAGGCGTTGGCTGTGGAGAGCGCTGTCTCCTGTGCCAGATCTTCGACGGAGCGCTCGCCCTGGAGGAGGAGATCGAGGAGTTCGAGGCGTTGCGGGCTGGCGAGCGCTTTGCCGATACGGGCGAATTGCTCGTAAAGCTGATCTTTAAATTGGCGATGTTCCATACGAATCTCTCCCTTCTGGGCCGGTGGGGCCCTGGCCCATGCTCCATCTGCGATGGAGCGGGGGGAGAGGAGGGCCGCACCCCCGGGCGCCCCTCTCTATGGAACATGGAGAGGGGGAAGGAATGTGGCTGCCGTTGCATTTTGTTTAATTATTCAATAGTGTAATTGAGTAGTTGAGGATTGTCAAGAGGGATAGGTGGTGGGAACGTTTCATTCATGTGCCCTGTCTGGATCGATCTGTGGAGGTGGGGAGGCTCTTGCCCTGACGCTTTTGGGGCTGCAGGCGGTAGGGCGGTTGGACTCACCCGCTGGCCCCCTCTCCATGGAACATGGAGAGGGGGAAGTGGGAGGATCTCGGCGCGGCGAGGGCGGTGCTCGTCCCGCTCCATGATGGGGCGGGGGAAGGCCTTGTGCTGCCTGCGGCGGCTTTCCTGCCAGGAATGGGTGCGGGGGGGGAGGGGCGGCGTGGGTATCTTGCCCACGCTGCCCGGGGATGTGTCGTGTTACGCGGTCTTTATTGCTGCTACCTGCTCCAGACCCAGCTCTTTTATCGATATCTCGCGCATCTTGAATTTCTGGATCTTGCCGGTGATGGTCATGGGGAAGGAGTCGACGAACTTGATGTATTTCGGTATCTTGAAGTCGGCGATCTTTCCTTTGCAGAACTCACGGATCTCCTCTTCGGTGGCCGTTACGCCGTCCTTGAGTTTGATCCAGGCCATTACCTCTTCGCCATATTTCTCGCTGGGCACGCCGATTACCTGCGCATCGGCGATCTTGGGGTGGGTAAACAGGAACTCTTCGATCTCGCGGGGGTAGATATTCTCGCCGCCACGGATGATCATATCTTTGATCCGGCCGACGATGTTGAAATAGCCGTCCTCATCCATGATAGCGAGGTCGCCGGAGTGCAGCCAGCCATCGGCGTCGATCGTTTTGGCCGTTTCTTCGGGTTTGTTGTAGTATCCCTTCATGACGACGAAGCCACGGACGCAGTATTCGCCGGGCTTACCAGGTGGGAGGGTTTCGCCGGTGACCGGATCGACAATCTTGGCCTCCAGGCCGGGGAGCAGCCGTCCGACGGTAGTTACGCGGCGCTCGAGGGGGTCGTCGGTGCGTGTCTGTGTGCTTACTGGGGAGGTTTCTGTCTGGCCGTAGGCGATGGTGATCTCGTGGAGGTGCATCTTATCGACTGCTGCTCGCATCAGCTCGATGGGGCAGGGTGAGCCGGCCATGATGCCGGTGCGCAGGCTGGAGAGGTCATATCTGGCGAAGTCGGGATGGTTCATTTCCGCGATGAACATGGTGGGGACGCCATAGAGGGCGGTGCAGCGCTCCTGGTGTATGGCTTCGAGCACCTGCTTTGCGTCGAAGCTTTCGATGGGGACGAGAGTGGAGCCGCAGATCAGGCAGCCGAGGTTGGCCATGACACAGCCGAAGCAGTGGTAGAAGGGTACCGGTGCGCAGAGGCGGTCCCGATCGGTCAACTTCAGGCATGCGGTGACGAGGTAAGCGTCGCCGATGATATTGCGGTGGGTGAGCATGGCGCCCTTGGGGTAGCCAGTTGTGCCAGAGGTATACTGGATGTTGATGACATCCTCGGGATCGGTCAGGGCCTGGGCAGCTTGTAGTTCTGTATCGCTGATGGCGTCGCCCATGGCCAGCAGCTCCTGCCAGGAGAGCATACCAGGGGGTGTTGGCTCATCGCCTTTGGGAACGAAGATGAGGTTCTTGAGGCGGGGGAATCGTGCGCTGCTGAGTTCTCCTGGTTTGCTTGCTGCCAGCTCGGGGATCAGCTCGTTGACCATGGCGACGTAGTCGGCGTCGCGATACCCTTTGATTAGCACTAGCGTCATCGTGTCGGATTGGCGCAGCAGGTATTCCAGTTCGCTGGCGCGGTAGGAGGGGTTGACGGTGACGAGCACGGCGCCGATTTTCGCGGTGCCCATCTGGGTGAAAAGCCATTCGGGGTAGTTTGTGGCCCAGATGGCCACGTGATCGCCTTTGCGCACGCCCAATCGCCAGAAGCCTTTTGCGGCGCGATTGATGATGTCGCGGTACTGGCGGTAGTTGAGGCGCAGGCCCCGATCCACGTATACTACGGCTTCGTTGTCGCCATAGTCACGTGCCTGCCGGTCGATGAGATCGCCAATGGTGATCGAGAGAGCATCCTGAAGCTTCATACGCTTATCCTCCCTGAACTTTTGCATAGCAATCACCTGTAGGCCTGGATACTGTGATATTACATCTTTCCAGGCAGGATCGGCAAGCCACGATCGGGAGGTGGCCGCACCCCCTGGCCCCCTCTCCATCTGCGATGGAGAGGGGGGAAGGCTTTCGGCTTCTAGTCTCTTTCAGGGAGGGCGGATGTGTTTTGTGGGAGTGGGTGTAGTGATACGATGCCGATCTCGTCGACCTGCTGGCCGGTGCGTGTGTCGCAATATGCGGTTATCAGGCCGGCGGTCCCGACCCAGGCTGCGCCAATGTAATCGCCGATGAAGCTGCAGAAGAAGGGGCCGATGCAGGGATTTGATTCAGCTGTGGATATCTGGGTGTTTGTTGTCCAGGTTGCGCCACCATTGGTCGAGCCGGCGCCAAAGTTCTCATAGTCTTTGTTGGCTGGGTCGTTGCGGCGGTCCAGCCAGGTTACTGCAACGGTTCCGTTTGGACTGACGGCGATTGCTGGCATGAAGGTATCGTGGCCGTTTGTGCCGCTATCAATTTTCACCGGTCCATTCCAGGTGATGCCACCATCGGTGGAAATCTTCACCAGGATATCGCCGGATGTGCCGTTCCAGTTCTGATACACGCAGTAGAGGCGTCCGGCAAACTTGCCGTTGCTGTTATCTACTGCCAGCAACGGGCGATTTGACACGCGGACGCAGGTGTTGGGCAGCGTTCCGAAGAACTGTGAGCAGGCGGAGGGGAAAGGTGTTGTGGTGGCGATTTTGACTGGCTGGCTCCAGGTGATGCCGCCGTCGGTGGATCGGGCGATACTGAAGAACTCGTTCTTGCCGGCACTGCCGGCACAGCTCATACTGGTTCCGCCGGCGGTGCAGGTGAACCAGGCGACATAGACGGTCCCGCTGGCTGCCACGGCCAGATCGCTGAACTGGTCAATCGTTGGGAAGGTTGCTGTGGTGATATTGGCCGTATGGAAGGTCATGCCGCCGTCGGTTGAGTAGCCAACCTGGATCGTGGAGTCGGTAAAAGTGCTGTCGTACTGGGTTGTGCTGATGTAGATGCGGTTGGCGAATGGACTGCTGCTGGTGGCATCCACGGCTATATCATCGTTTGCTACCAGTCCGCCGGGATAATAACTGGTGATGGCTGCATGTGGTGCGCTCCAGGTTACCCCATTATTGGTAGAAGTTGCCAGCTCTACAGCGCTTGGTCCATAGCCATTGAAGCAACTGGTCCAGTCGATGCCGGCCAGATAGGCTGTTCCGTTGAGATCGAAGGTCGCTGATGACTGACCACAGCCCTGAAGTCCTGGCAGTGCCGGCAGGCAGGTGCCTGTCCAGCTCCTTCCGGCGTTCGTTGTGGCATAGGCGCCGATCAGGCTTGCGGTGCAGTTGTAGTCGTTGGCGCTGGATACCCAGTTCTGGTTGTTGAGGGGATTGGTGGCGATGGCTGTTTCGTTGGCCGGTTGGGGGCCGTTATGGGATGCCTGGACATTGAAGATGCTGGCTCGCTGTGCCCGGCCGGGCAATGGGTGTGGGGATGTCCTGCTGATAGTGCCGGGATGGGGGGTCAGCAGCGCTGACGCCGAATGCAGTGGGGCTTGAGCGGTTGCTGGGGCTGTTAGAGCCAGCAGGATGAGCAGCGCTGCCAGGCAGGGGTAACCGAGGGTCCTGGTTTGCATCGCGGTCATGCTCCTTTTCGTGAGTCGGCAAGAGCGTTAAGGTGCTGTGTCGTGATGGACTGTACAGGTTGTGGCTGCTCTATTGAAGCAGCAGGAGTATCTTTATTGCCATACTTTGGTATCGATCAAATTTGGAGCAAGCGTCATCAGAGTTGTAGAAGGGTGGTAGAGATATTTAGCAACTGGTGGCGTGGGGGGATAGAGGAGAGGAGTTGTGGGGGAAGCTGTTTGCTGCTTCATAATGCGAGCCACAGGATGCTCATTGGAAACGCCCATCCAACCACTACAGCCTGTGGCATCCTGTGGCTCTGGAAATAAGTATATGTGCTGGATCTTCCCTGAATCTTCTCTGATCTTGCGGTAGGGCGGTTGGGCTCACCCACTTCCCCCTCTCCATGGAACATGGAGAGGGGGAAGGGTGATGCTGGCGGCGGTGGGTTCTGGTGATTATCCGCCGAAGCGTTGCTGGTAGCGCTCCATCTGCTCGTCGAGGGCGGCAAGGAGGGCGTCGAGTTCGGCGCGCAGCTTCTGGGCGGTCTCGTGATATTTTTTGAGCCGGGCCGGTTCGAGCTTTTCGGTGCTTTCGCGCAGGCGGACTACCTGACGGGCGATGGTGGCGAATGAGGCAGGGGTGACGAGGCGACCGCGCTTTTCGAGTCCCCGGTCTGCGGTGGAGCTGTGGGGCGTCGGTGGCGGTGCCGGGTGGCTGACGAGCCGGGCCAGTTGCAGCTGGGCGCGGCGGTCACGGGCTTGCTGCTCGGCGGTGCGCACGGACCATTTTTCGGCGGCGGCACGCTGTGCCAGGGCGATCTGTTCATCTATCGGCAGCGGATCGCTGCCGCCGGCCAGCGCCAGCGCGGCGCGAAATTCGAGCCGATCTGCGCGGATGAGGGCCTGTACAGGTTCGGGCAGGTCGAGCACTTTGAGGTGGTCCTGCACATCTTTAGGGTTTGTCTGGAAGCGGGAGCAAACTTCTTCCAGGGTCATTGGCCGGCCGAGCTGTGGGGCGGGTTGGCTGAGCAGGCGGCGGTATGCGGCGGCCTTGTCCACGTCGTTGAGGGGATTCTGGCGTTCGTTGAGTTCAAGGGCGAGCACGAAGCAGGTGTGCTCGTCGGTTGCTTCGGTAGCGACACGGACGGGGAGGTGGGTGATGCGCTGGCTGCGGAGCGCTGGTGGGACGCGGGGGTCGCCGGTGGCAGCCAGCTCGTTGAAGAGGCGTGCGGCGCGCAGGCGGGTGTTGCCATTGATGGTGAGGTAGGTGCCATCGGGGGCGCGTCCGACCACCAGTGGTTCATAGGGGCCGAGGGTGCCGCCGGCCTCGGCTGTGGCGATATAGGAAGCCAGCATCTCCTCGATAGCTTCGGGGGGGATCACCTGACGGGGCTGGCTGGCGAAGACACGCAGGCGGTCGAGCGGGACATATTGAATATCGCTCTGTGCGGCTGGTGTCTGGGCCGGGGCGGTGCCGTCGAGGATGGCATCGATGGCGTTTGCTGGCTTTGGGGTGCGTCCGGCGCGTGCCAGGCCAGACTGGCGCATGCCACTGCTGAGGCCGCTCATGGCTCACCTCCCTCGCTGGCGATGCCAGCCAGCTCCTCAAAGGCTATTTCCCAGGGATTCAGCACGGATACCGATCGGGCGATACGGGCCACACCGGTTTTCTTTTTGATAAACCGTTCCAGGCCGGCGTCGCGGAGGATCCACTCGGTAAGCGCCACGTAGCCGGCCCAGATATCAGGATTTGCCGGCGGTGTATAGGCGCCGCCGCGCTGCCAGACCGGCACGCCATTCTGGTAGGCCTGGGGATACGACGCGCTGCGTTTAATGGCGAAGGGCAGCAGCTTATATGTTATGTCAAGTCCATTCACATGGGTGGCCCGGCGCAAAGTATGGACGGCGTCGCGCCACTGGCGGGAGCGGGCGTCGACCTGAGTGAGGAGGATGCCGCCGAGGCGAGTGGGGATGCCCATGATGGTCTCGCGCAGTTGCGAGGCGCGGGCGAGGGCGCCGAAGAACTCCTCGGCGCCTTCGAGGCTTTCGGCGGTTGGGCGCAGGGGGGTGATGATGACATCGGTGGCGAAGAGGCAGTTGGCCATGAGCTGAGTCAGGTCAGGAGGGTAGTCGATAAGGACGATGTCATACTGCGGGAGGAGCGGGCGGAGCACGCGGAGCAATACATCGGGGGTATCGACTGTGCGGATCGCGCGGGCGAGGTTTGGGCGGTAAGGGAGGAGGTCGAGGCGGTCGGCGATGTGGAGTGGCAGAGCGAACTGCGGGTCGCCGCTGCCGGCGAGAGCGGCGCGTGCTTCGGCGTCGAGGTCGGCGGGGCCGGGGGTACCATCGCCCATGGCCATGGCCATGCGGATGATCAGTTCAGGCAGGCCGGTGGCGAGCTGCTGGCCAGGGACGCCGGCGAGGGCGGCGGTGGTAGTGCCGGGCTGGGCGCAGTCGAGCACCAGGGTACGGATGCTGTAGCAGCCGGCGAGGAGGCGGGCCACGTGGTGGGTTGTGGTACTTTTTCCTTCGCCGCCCTTCTGGATGCCGAAGCCATAGACGGGAGCCCGCGGTTGCAGATCGGCGAGCGACATATGGATAAGCGAGCCAGTGTCGGCCATACATTAACGGCGCGGCGCGGGAGCGCTGCCGGCCGGTCCTCCTTTCGCGCGAGTGTAAAAATAAAAAAACAATATTATGTAGAATAGAAAGGGTGAATGTGCGAGAAGGGCCACGGTCCGCGATACTGATGGGTTGGCAGGTGCTGCGATCTCCTGGGGAGTATCGCGAGCGCTGCTGGCGGCATCTTGATCGCGGGTTTTGCGGCGCACCTCTGGCGCGTGACGCGATGGATGAGGTCCTGGGGGGTATTATAGCAGCTGCGGGCAGATCTGGCAAGGGGTTTTGGGGGTCTTGCCTGGCGATGCTTCTGGGGGCGGGGAAAGGGGGAGGGCTGCGGGAGCGGCCAGCAACGGTGGGTGATCGTGTGGGGTATGCGGGCTGGTGTTCGGTGGGCGACATCTCGTTGTTGCCGGGCCATGAAATGGGGGCTGAAGAAACGTTTCTTGACCGTGAAAATAGCGTTTTGTTCCGGGATCTTGCTGCGCTCATCAGGGGCAGGTTTGGGGGGCCTTATCCCCTGCGCTCTTTGGCCTCATCCCCTGGTCCCCTCTCCATCGCAGATGGAGAGGGGGGGAGGAGGGTCTTTCGTGCTGGTTGCGTCCCCTGGCCTTTCAGGTAGCGGTTTTTGGGGTATGCTGCCAGGGCACGCGCTTTCGCTATTTCGGCTTGAAGAAACGTTTCTTGAGGCCAGAATAAGAATTACTGGTGCGACTCATTGCGGAAGCGTGCCAGGGTCTGCTGGACGGTGGTGGTGTCGGCGAGGCCGAACGCTTCGAGGAAGCGTGCGGTGGTGCGGTACTGACGGGCGCGTCCGCCGGGTGCTGGCGATTCTGTCTCTTCGATCAGGCCATAATCGAGCAGGGCGTGGAGGGGGCGCTCGCTACTCGCACCGCGGATGCGCTCTACCATGCTGAGGGTGACCGGTTGATGGGCAGCGATGATCGCCAGGACCTCAAGCTGTGTGGGGGTTAGCCGGGCACGTGGCGGGGGCGCTTTGCCCAGCGCTGCCAGGGACTCCTGGAGTGCCTGTCCGAGGTCCGGCGCGGTGCAGAGTGCGAAGATGCCGTTGGTCTCTTGCAGGGCGAGTCCACTGCCGGCGATCTGCCGACGTGCTGTTGTCACCGCCTCTTGTGCCTCAAAGAGGGCGCAACGTAGGGCAGCGCAGATCTGGGTGAGCGAGAGCGGTCCTGCGGTGAGGAGGAGTGCCGTCAGGTGGCGGGCGCGCTCCGTCTGTGGATCGGATGCCGGTGAGGTGGTCGGTGTGATGGTTGCGCTGGCATCTGCCAGGCTGGCGATGGGCCGGGATGGGTCCCAGTTGTTGATGCCGCCGCCAGGCGGCGGTATCTGCAATGCCTGGCACAGGGCGTCGATGACGCGGCGTGTCGGGTTGAGCGCGTCCGGATCGCCGCGCTCCAGTTTGGCCAGGTAGGAGATCGAGAGGCCGGTAGCGGCGGCGACCTCCTTGAGCGGCAATTTGAGCGCGGTGCGCCGCGCACGCAGGCGCTGTCCCCAGCGCGCCATTTCTTTCCGGTCTGCTGCCGGCTGATGGGGATCGCGAGGTGCTGTGCTGTCATAACTCGACATAACATGATATCCAGAATATATTTATCGCTGTGGCTACCCTGACCATTCGCCCGCTGCTGCTCGCCATTTTGTCCGCGCGGGCGAGATGCGCGCGCCCCCCCGGATGGGGGCGGTTTTTGTCGTATATGACAAAGTATAGCAGGGGGGGAGTAATGTGGCAAGGGGGGATCAGGGAGGGAAAGAGATGGGCAAAGCGGGTCTGTATGGCCGGTACGATGGCCTGGCAGAGGTGGCGAGGCGGGCGATTGCTAACCGGCACTGTGAAGTCCATCTGACTCTGTCCGGTGCAACTTTCCAGTGCTGTTTGCGTATTTATGGTGGAGAGAGGCATAAGGAGCGATGTCCATCTGCTCCTGGGGCGGGAGACTGCCCGGATGTTTGAAGCATCCGGGCAGCACAGATTGCAGAGGCGGGAGGGCGGGGCATCGTGCCTAGAAGCGGGCTGGCGCTGCTGTGGCCATTCCATTTGGCGCTGCCAAAGGATACCAGGTTAGGGAAGCCAGTTTGGATGGGTGATAGACCGGCTTAAAAAGCCGGTCTATTTTTGTTGGGGCGGCGCTGCGGGCGCTGGCACGGTGCAGGTGCTGTTGCGGGTGGCGTCTGGTACAGCGGTGGTTGGGACTGGCGCTGGCGCGGCCAATGGCGTGGTGTGCGCCGTGGTATGGAGTTTCGGGAGGGTGCTCGCCGGTTTTGACGGGTGATGCTGAAGGGGGCGGATGCGCGCATGGCCGCTCGCTCCTTGTATTTTGGGGCGATATCAGGTAATATCAAAATATTAGATAATATTTATGTGATAGCAAGTGGTGGGGGCAGCTTTGCCGATGTATTGTCCATCCGTATGGCACATTTGGAAGGCTGGCTGCCTGGCTCTTTTTCGGGGGTGGCTGTGCGAGGGTGCCGGGCAGATAATGTAATCAAGGAGGTTTCATGCAGGGGTCCGGGATCGTCGTGCCCTATGAACCTGTGGGCAAGCCTGCCAGTCCCGAGCATTTTGCTGGCCGGCTTAGCACGGTGCGCCATCTTCTGCGCGTTCTACCTTCTATTGTGTTGATTACGGGGCCGGAATATGTTGGCCGCACTTCGCTGCTAAAGTTTCTTGCTGCGCCGGAGGCTTATGATCGCTGGCAGCGGACGGTAGAGGCTGGCGGGGCCAGGCAGGTGGTAGAACAGCTGCGCCGATGGCATTTCTTCTTGATCGATCTGCGGCGGGTCCTGGTTGCCGGTGATGATCCGGCGCGGTCTGAGATGTTTTTGCGACTTATGGATGAGCAGCTGGGCCGGCTGCGTGATACGGTGTTCCGGGCGGAAGCGGCGACGGGTGGTCGGGAGCAGGAACGGGCTTTTGCCGGAGGGGGGGAGAGAGAAGCTGACCTTAGCGGGCGTATTGTGTGGCGGCTACAGGAGGAGCCACTGGCCGGCAAGCAGGTGTGCATGCTGCTGGATAGTGCGGATCTGTTGATGAGCAGCAGTGTGGCCTGTAGGGAGAGGCCGGAGCAGTGTCTGCATCAGACGATCATTCCGGCGCTGGTGGCGGCGCTGGTGGAGATGGTGCCGGGCTTTGGGGTTGTGCTGGCGGCGGGGCAGGGGACTATTGACCGCCATGAGCTGAGCAGTGGCTCGCCGGTGTGGGCACGTGCGGTGGGGGTGCGCCTGGGTCCGTTGACGGAGCGTGAGGCGCAGTTGCTGGTGTCGCTTGCTCCAGAGGATGCGCCGGATCGGCCATTTTTTACGCCAGATGAGCAGGACTGGTTGCTCAGGGAGGCTGGCACGCATCCATATCTGCTGGGGGGGCTATGCTATCTTGCTTTTATGGTGCATCGCGAACAGAGTGAGATGCACGGTGGCCGGTGGGAGCCGCTGACGGAGGAGGAGCGGAAGGATATTCTGCGGATGGCTCACCAGGCTTTTGATCCGGTCTGTGCGCGCATTGGCAGGCAGGTTGCGCGGCATATCTGGCCCAGGGAGGCGGCGGCTGATCTGCTGTACCGGCTGGCGCGGGCACTGGTGGCGCATCGGAATATGGGGGTAGAGCATGAGTTGGGTGAGGTGTTGCATGAGTATGGGATGCTGGTTCCGCATCAGAACCGACCCTGCGAGCTGTTTGTGACCGGTGTGGGTCGGAGTGCCGGGATATCTGTTGCTGCGCCGGCGGTCTCATTGCCGGGTGGTGGGGCTGGTCGGGTCCGCATCCGTGTGCCGACGGGTGAGTGGCGGGTAGTGCGGTTGAGTCCGTTAGAGTATCGGTTACTGGCGGCGCTGAAGCGCGCTGGCAGCGTGGAGGTGAGCCGTGAGGCGCTGATGGAGGCGGGGTGGGGGATGGCGGTGCCGCTGTCCACATTTGCCCAACGGCTTCATCAGTTGCGGCGCAAGCTGCGGGATATGCTGGGCAAGGATTATATTGAGAATGTATATGGGAGCGGCTATCGTTTGCAGGAGGAGGGGCAGGAGCGTATGGTGATTGAGTGAGGCCTCACCCCCTGGCCCCCTCTCCAGCACCGCTGGAGAGGGGGAAAGAGGTGTGGTTTATTCGATGGCGACGCGGGTCCCTTGCTGTGGTCCCTGAGCAGGGCCGATCCAGATGGTCTGGATGTTGACAAATTCGCGGATGCCGAAGCTGGAGAGTTCGCGGCCGTAGCCGCTGTGCTTGACGCCACCGAAAGGGAGGCGGGGGTCGGAGGCGGTCATGCCGTTGATGAAGACGTTGCCGGCTTCGATGCGGCGAGCCAGGGCACGGGCGCGGTCGATGTCTTGTGTCCAGAGGTTGGAGCCGAGGCCATATTCCGAGGCGTTGGCCAGGGCAATAGCTTCGTCGGCGTGTTTGACGCGGATGACGGCGGCGGCGGGGCCAAAGGTTTCCTCGCGGAACATGGGCATGGCGGGGGTGACGTTGGAGACGATGGTGGGGGCGTAGAAGTAGCCGCGGCCTTTGAGGGGCTCGCCGCCCATTTCGAGGTGGGCGCCCTGGCGCAGCGATTCCTGGATCTGGCGGTGGAGGGTGTGGCGAAGGTCGTCGCGGGCCAGGGGGCCAATCTGTGTCTGGTGGTCGAAGGGGTCGCCGATTTTGAGCTGAGCGGTTGCGGCCTTGAAGCGCTCCAGGAAGGCGTCAGCGACGGCATCGACAACGATAAAGCGCTTGGCGGCGATGCAGCTCTGGCCGGTGTTCTGGAAGCGGGCGCGGGCAGCGGTCCGGGCCGCGCCGTCAAGGTCGGCGTCTTCGAGGACGATGAAAGGGTCGGAGCCGCCGAGTTCGAGCACGGTTTTTTTGAGGGCGCGTCCGGCGGCGGCGGCGATGGACATGCCGGTGGCGGCGCTGCCAGTAAGGGTGACGGCGCGTATGCGGTCGTCGGCGATCAGTTTTTCGGCGGTTGGGCCGGAGATGAGCAGGGTGCGGAAGGTGCCGGGCGGGAAGCCGGTCTCCTGGAAGACGCGTTCGATGGCCAGGGCGCACTGGGGGACGTTGGAGGCGTGTTTGAGGATGGCAGTGTTGCCGGCCATGATCGCCGGTGCGGCGAAGCGGAAGACCTGCCAGAAGGGGAAGTTCCAGGGCATGATGGCCAGGATGACGCCGAGGGGTTCGAAGGCGACGTAGCTTTCGCGGGCATTGGTGGCGATATGCTCGTCGGAGAGGAAGCGCTGGGCGTTGTCGGCGTAGAAGTCGCAGTTCCAGGCGCACTTGTCGATTTCGGCTTCGGCCTCGATGATGGGCTTGCCCATTTCCAGGGTGATGAGCCGGGCCAGTTCGGCACGGTGGTTACGCAGGTAGGCGGCGGCGCGGTGCATGAGTTCGCTGCGCTGGGCGAAGGTGGTGTCGTGGCGGGTGAAGGCGGTGTGGACTTCGTCGAGTATCCGGTTGATCTGCTCCGGGGAGTATTCGTCGAAGGTTGCCAGCTCTTCTGCGGTGGCCGGGTTGATCGATTGCAAGACCATTGCTGTTTCCTCCTTGTGCATGGTGTTGCGAGTAAGGGGTACACTTCGCGTCTCTCAGGGATGAGCAACGCCGGGTTGTGCGATTGTTTGTGGAGCGGGCTTCGGCGGCGTTATTGCCGGTAAAGGCGAAGCGGGCGCCCGGTAGTGCCAGATATAATCTACCTGAGCATATCATGTTCGCATGGGATGTGCCAGCGGATGGGAGCGTGGCCGCACCCGTTGGCGCTTGTTGGCCTCACTCCCTGGCCCTCTCTCCAGTAACGCTGGAGAGGGGGCGTGCCCTTTGCGCTCTGCGTGCGTGGAGCAGGGGGTGGGGGTGGATGATGGGGGCTCTGGCGTCTGCTGTGTCGATGTGTCTGGGGGAGGGGGCGGAGGGCCGGGGGGATCGCCCTCCGCCATGGGGGAAACAACACGGGTATAGAGGGGGATTACCCATACACCATCCAGGGGTTTTGGGCGCCCCTGGCGGCCACCTGGCAACTGGGCGGAAAATGTGTCTGAGACAGGGATAACCTCTGCTGTGACAACATTCCGGGGGGAGTATCCGCCAGCTGCCAGGCGCCCGCCAGGGGTGCCTGGCAGCCTAGTGTGTTGCGCGTTTAAGCCCCCAACTGGCCAGGCGCTGCCAGGCGAGCTGTGCGGTGTCCCACCACTGGCGGCCCTCGCGCTGGTCCTGAGCCAGCACATTGAGGTTGTGGAGGCTGGCGGTGATGCCAGCCTGGTCGCCGAGGCGATGGAAGAGGCGCAGGCACTCTTCATAGCGACGTCGGGCCATCGTATAGTTTCCCTGTTGCTGGGCGAGCAGGCCGAGCTGGTGGAGTGTGGCGGCCATTCCGGCTTGGTCGCGCAGTTCGCGGAACAGGTCTAGGCTGGTTTGATAGCAGCTCTGGGCGAAGGTGTAGTCGCGCTGTTCTTGGGCGAGCAGGCCGAGCTGGTGGAGTGTGGCGGCGATGGCGGCCTGGTCGTTCAGGGCGCGGGCGAGTTTCAGGCTTTCTTTGTAGCGCTGGCGCGCTGTTAGGTAGTCGCGCTGTTCTTGGGCGAGCAGGCCGAGCTGGTGGAGTGTGGCGGCGGCACCATGCAGGTCGCCGGACCGGTTGAGCAGAGTCAGGCACTCCTGGTAGTAGAGTTGCGCTTCGGCATAGTCGTGCTGTTCCTGGGCGAGGGCACCGAGTTGATGCAGGCTCTGTGCCAGGCTGGTAGGGTCGTTGAGTTCGCGTCTGATTTTGAGGCTTTCTTCATAGTGACGTCGGGCGGTGGCGATGTCGCCGCGCTGATGGGCGAGCAGGCCGAGGTCATGGAGGAGGGTGGCGCGGTCATGGCCGGTTGTTGCGGCGATGCTGGCGACGAGCACGGCGCGGGCGGTCTCGCGCAGGCCGATAGCGGCGAGTGGCTGGAAGGTGCGGGCAGCCAGGGCGGCCATTGCCGGTCCGTTGGTCTGTCCAGCGGCGTAGTACCAGGCCTCCAGGTGGTTAAAGGCGCTGAGCTGGCCGTCGGTGGCGGTTTCAGCGACGTGCTGATACCAGGCTTGGGCGGCATGCCAGGCGGCGGCGAGGTCATCTGGGGAGGCTTCGAGGCGAATGCGAGCATACTCGCGAACCAGGGTGGGTTGCTCGTAGCGTTCCTCGTCGGTTGCTGTGAGGGCATCCTGCTGGTTGATCCGTCTGAGGAGGCCGAGCTGGAGGAGCTGGTCCAGGGCGCGATCGATGGGGGCGGCATTGGGAGCGAGGAGGCTTTCGAGGCAACCGCGCGGTGCGGGCCGTCGCAGCACGGCGGCGCGATGGAGGAGAGTCCGGGCGTCGTCGTGCAGCTGGGCGACGAGCTGATCGATCAAGATGTGAACGGCGGCCTCGCCGCGTACTTGATAGAGGCTGGCGAGTACGTTGTCCAGGGTATCGTGCTCCAGTCGTGCGGCGAGGAGGGTAAGGGCCTGGGGATGGCCGCCCAGTTCCTGGCATACGCGCAGGCGGGCAAGCATATCTGCTTGCTGGAATGGCAGCATGCGGCCGAGGTAGCTTGCCGTCTGGATAGGCGAGAATTCCTGAAGTGGCAGCTGCGTCAGGGGCCGACCGCCGCGCTGGGGCGGGAAGGGATGGAACGGGTAGCGGCTGATAAGCAGGTAGCGTGTTACGCCGGTGGTGCCGTTGAGCAGCGTTGTGAGCAGGGCGGCGATCTCCGGGTCAGCGAAGGTGGTGTGAGTGGCGTCGAGCCAGTTTTCGACGTTGTCGAAGATGGCAAGGACGCGGAGGTTGCTCAAGAGCCGTGCGAGGCTGGCGGCCTTTTCGGTGATGGTGGTGGTGGAGGCCAGGAGGGGGCCAAAGGCGGTTAAGCCGAGCTGGTGGAGGAACATGCAGGCTTCGTAGAGCACCGCTTCGGCGTTCATGCCTGGGTAGACCTTGCAGGCGAAGACGTGGTCGAAGTCGCCGGCGGTGAGGACCTGGTCGGCGAGGTGGGTGGCGAAGACGGTTTTGCCGATGCCGCCACAGCCATGGAGTAGCAGGGCGCGTGAGGCGGGGCGGCGGAGGGTTTCGCGTGCCCAGAGCAGTTCCTGACGGCGGCCGACGAAGCCACGGGCCATGTGGAGCAGGCCGGCGAAGGAGTCGAGGCGTGGGGCCTGGGCACCGGGTGTGGCCATGAGTAGCGTGCGATCGGCGACTTCGGCAGAGACGAGTGGCCGGGATAGAGCGGAGCGCAGGTAGAGGGCGGGAGCGCTCCAGGCGAGGGCAACGGGCCTGGCGGCGGCGTAAGTTTCATCTGCTGTCTGGCATGTTCCCTGGGTGGAGCTGGATAGGGAGAGCATGGAGGTATGAGAGAGGATGTGCCGCGTTTGGGCGATGGCATCCTCCAGCGGGATGCTGGCCATGGCCAGGGTGTGATAGAGCGATTCGAGCAGGAGGAGGCCGGTAGTGTCGCGCAGTGTATGCTGGATGGTCAGGACGGCGGCGACCTGAGAGAGCAGGTGGGTGGCGATGCTGGTGAAGCGGTGGTGGGCTACTGGAGCCACGCCGCCGGTAGCGAGCCGTGAGGCTGGTCCGCTGATCGTTTCGGTGGTAGTCAGGCCGCCGCTGAGGACGAGGACACGCAGGCCGCGGCCGGCCAGGGCGCGGGCCAGGCTGGGGCCATAGACGGGGCACCCTTTGCCCTGGGTGTCTTCCAGCCAGAGGTAGCCGCCACGGCTGATGTCCCAGCCACCATGGCCGACATAGTGGAGGATGTCGTAGGCTTTGGTGACGAGGCGGCGCTGGAGCTGGGCGAGGGAGGCGATCTCCTCGACATCGAGCTCAACACGGCCGGTGGCGATGAGCTGGTCGAGGGCGGCGCGTACCGCTGTTGCTTCCTGGTCGCGGTCGAGCCGGCGCGATTGGGGGAGGTCGGCTGGCGAGCTCATGAACAGGAGGACGCGCAGCGGGCGGGGCGTTTCGATTGGTGCTGGCGGCAGCAGGTCAGGCAGGCGGCGTAGCCGGCGGACCAGAGAGAACTGGGGGTAGCTGGCCAGGAAGCGTGCTGGCTCGGCGGGGTCGGTGAGGAATTCCCAGGGCAAGGCCAGCAGGGATTCGGCTTCGGGAGCGAAGATGAGATGGAGGCGCAGGGGCTGGTGGGTGCGCCGGGCGATGCAGGCGGGGCCGATAGGGCCGCCAAAGATGCGCGTGCTGAGGAACTGGCCGAGTTCATGGGCGCCCTGGAAGGCGACGCTGGCGGTGGGCTTGAGCGATTCGGGAGCGGTGTCCGCGGCGACATCGCCTTCGGCGGCTGCCTGGGTGAGCCAGAGCAACTGGATAAGGCGAGGGTCACTGGCGTCAAGGGTGAACTGGTGGTGCGGGGGAGAGTCCGGGTTCAGGGTGGCCAGTGCGGCGGCCGGAGCTGGTGGCCGTGCATCGGGATGTGCGGAGCTCTCCTGGTGATAGCGGGCCGGGATATGGTCTGGATGCGATCCGGAAAGGAAGGGATGGTCATCTACTCCGGCCAGGGGGTCCGTGGTGGGTAGGAGGGTCACCTGATAGGTATTGGGAGCGCCGGCCGGGTCCGCCTCGATCAGCAGTTCAATTAACGCACTCTCGCTCATATGATACCTGCCTGTTCCGGGGGGATACGCCGGGGAGATCCCGGCGGCGATTCTATCTCATGTAGAATCGCTGATGGGCTTATGATAGATGGCTATGGTTGTGTTTGTCAAGTGTTGAAGGAGATTTTGGTGGTAGGCAGACCAATTTGTTTATAAAAAGGCGCATAACTTGCTTTGCTTTAAGTAGATAAAAGATAGGTGGTAAGTTGTTTGGGATAAATACCTATCATTTGTAGTATTTATGCAGATCGGGGGCGGAGAGGCTGTTTTGCAGTGGGAGAAATTTCCTATTGACGAGCTGTAGTAATGACAACTCAGCAAGGATTGTGCCAAAAAGCCGGGTGTTTTGATAGGAATTTAGTCAGGGTTTCTGTTCAGGAGAGGGGGCGCACACCCGCCTATCGGGGTGTGCGCCGGCTATTAAGCGGGGACGAGGATGCCGCGGCCACGCAGTTTCCCGCTATCCAGGTCGTGGATGGCGTCAAGGGCGGCGTCGAGGGGGTAGACGGTAGTGTGGAGTTTGACTTTACCCTGGGCTGCGAGGGTCATCAGTTCGGCGAGATCGTTATAGGTACCGACGAGGTTCCCGATGAAGTTGATCTCGGTTGAGATGATGTCGATTGTCGGGACATCGAGTCGGCCGCCATAGCCGACGATATAGTGGCTGCCGGCGCGGCGGAGCATGGCGACGGCATCGCGCTCAGCGCCCTGTTCGCCGACGAAATCGATCACGGCTTCGGCCCCCTGGCCGTTGGTGATCTCTTTGACTTTAGCCACGTGGGTACCGTCGGCGACGATGGTGTGATCGGCGCCCCAGCGACGGGTGAGTTCGAGGGCTTCGGGCGATCGGTCGATGACGATAATTTCGGCCGGGGTGAGGGCTTTCAGACACTGGATGCCAATGTGGCCAAGGCCACCAGCACCGATGACGACCGCTCTTGTGCCGGGGTAGAGGGATGGTGCGGCCTTTTTGACGGCATGGTAGGCGGTCAGGCCGGCATCGGCGAGGGCGGCAACGTCTTTGGGCTGGATAGTGGGGTCGAGCTTAACGACGGCGCGGGCACTGGTCTTGAGGAAGGTTGCCATGCCACCATCGGTAGAGATACCGGGGAAGGCGGAGTTGCTGCAGTGCATGTCGTTGCCGGCGCGGCAGGCGCGACAGAGGCCGCAGGTGATGAGGGGGTGGACAATGACGGTGTCGCCGACGGCGACGTTGGTAACGGCTGATCCGATCTCGTGGACCCAGCCGGCGTTCTCGTGGCCAAGGGTATAAGGCAGGGTGACGCCGGACTTTTCGGCCCACTGTCCTTCAATGATGTGGAGGTCTGTGCGGCAGAGGCCGGCGCCGCCGATGCGGACAATGACGTCAAAGGGGCCGGTGATTCTGGGCTCAGGGACCTCTTCGATTCTGGGTTGCTGGTGGTACTGGTGTAAGCGGACTGCCTTCATACGAGTAAATCTCCTTTCCGAAAATACGGGGATTGAGCCACCAGGGGCACGAAGGCGTCATAAGGGACATTGCATATAGGGTGCTCTGATGGTTCAACCCTCGTCTTTCTGGCCGTAGCGGGTGCGGAACAGGCCCGTACAGAGGGCGGTGTTAAATGCGATGTTCAGGCGGATGGATCGGGATCGGCGCAAGAATTCCGGCAGGCTGTCTGGGGGGATAGGCTGGCCTGCGGCGTCGGTGAAAAGCGGGTCGTTGGGTGACTGGGGGAGGCCGAGCATCTGGCGTTTGCGCAGGTAGGTGCGTGCGCTTTTGCCCATGCCTTCCAGCCGGATGGGGCCATCCGGGGTGGTGATGACCGCGGTGTCTGTCTCCTCGTCCACGGTCAGGTCGGCGATGCGCAGGGCGCTGATGGCGGCTTGGTGGAGGCCGGCCTTGAGCAGGCGGCGGAGCAGGAGCTCCTGGCGCATGAGGAAGCCTTTACGTGCGAAGGTGCGGCGCAGTTCTTCCAGGTCCTCGTTGGCTTCGCCGGGGAAGGTTTCGGGGAAGGAGCGGTCCTGGTTGACGCCACGGGTGATCTCGTCTTCGGCGTGATGGTCGAGGAGGACGACACGCGCGGTGCGCACGCCCGGTAGGGCGCGGACCCTGGCGCGCAGGTCGGATGCCATGAGGTAAGCGAAGTTGGGTGCACACCAGTAAGTTGGCAGCTTGAAGGTGACGGTCACATCGGGACCATCCACCTGGACATGGTCAATGAAGCCGAGGTTGATGAGGGGCTCGTCGAGCTCGGGGTCAAGCACGTCGGCGATGGCGGCGTAGACCTGGGCGATGGTGATGCCGGTATCGGGCGTGTCGGTGGTGGATGGCATGAGTGTGTTTCCTCCTCTGCTATGCTAAGGGGCGGGCCGCACCCGCTGGCCAGTGTGGCCTCATCCTCGGGCCCCCTCTCCATCTCCGATGGAGAGGGGGATGGCTACCGTTTTGTGGGGGTGGGCTTAGGCTTGTGCTGCTTGCTGGGCGAATTCGTCGGAAGCGATCCTGGCGCGCTGGGCGGCGATGTCGATGCCGTAGAGCCGTGCGGCGTTGAGGCCAAGGATCTTGCGTTTTGTTTCCATTGTCAGGTCGACGCCGTACTCCTGTTTGAGATCTTCGGGTAGCTCGAAAGCCATGAACTTCTCGATGAGCCACTTGGGCTCCCAGAGGGCGTAGTCGCTGCCGAAGAGGATTTTGTCGGGGCCGACCCAGAAGAGCAGGTTGGCCATGACCTCGGCGAAGTAGCGCGGGCGTGGGTGGATAAACGGCAGGGCGACGGATATGCCGGCGTAGACGTTTTTCTCCTGGACGGCGATCCAGCAGAAGTCTTCGAGGCGGGGCAGGCCGCAATGCTCGACGATGAAGTTCAGCTCGGTAAAGTGCGAGGCGGCGTCGTCGACGTCGGCGACGTCAAAGGCGTCGCGGTTGAGCGGGTAGATGGTGGGGCCTTTGTGGACGTGGATGTTGGTGATGCCGAGTTTGGCGCACTCCTCCAGATAGCGATAGGCTGCGGGGTCGGAGAGCTTCCAGCCTTTGGAGTCGCCACGCCATTCGGCGGTGTAGAGCTTGACGCCCTGGATGTTCCACTCGCCCTTCATACGGCGCAGCTCTTCCAGCCCGGCTTCACCCTCACGGGGATCCCAGCGGCCATTGAGGATGAAGCGGTCAGGGTAGGCTTTTTTGAGGACGCTGTCCTGCTCGATGGTGTTAAAGCCATTGATGTAGAAATCTTTGAGGTAGGTGGGCTGGAGGATGGCCAGGTCGTCGTAGCCTTTGACGAAGAGATCATGGGTCAGGTCAGCGACGCTGTACTTCTGGTATTTGTCCAGAGGCCAGACGTATTCGGCCGGCGAGAGGTTGCGGTGGTAGTCGTAGAAGCACTCAATCCAGCCCCGGGCATATTTTTCGTTGGCCCAGTTTGCGGGGCTGGCATCCCAGAGATGGGTGTGGCAGTCGATCACGAAAATCTCTTCTCCGTCTGCGGTGCGGTACATCGGTGCTTCGCCTCCTGTGCTTAACGCCGGCGCCGGCTCGCAGAAGAAGTGGAACGCTGCGCCGGCAACAATCGGGCCGGTTGAATGGCTGCGAGCAGAGACAGCTTACTCCACGTGACGCACTACGAATGACGAACGATAAACCTGGCCAGAGGTGCCTGGTTGGCGTGGTAGCAGGAACCTCCTGGTGCACTGACATATTAACATTACCATGAAATGGGCGGATTGTATAGATGTAAACCGGCGGATGGGTGGATATTATCGTATGCGCGCGTGCGGTATGTTCCTGGCTGGGTCGGTTGAGTCAGGGTGGTTGATGCGGTAAGCGCCAGCGGCCGCTCAACGGTGTGGGGGTATTCTGGTTGGTCGACCTGGGACGATGTTGCGGACGGGATAGCGGCTGTGTGGGCGGGATATTATCTGCGTCTCCCAGGGCTGTTGCCGGGCTGGCATAAAAGGTGTATAGTATAAAAAGCGGCGGGCAGTCGTGCGGTGGAGGCCGCTGCTGGTTACCGTAAAGCCCTGTGCCACGTGTGTCAGAGAACCAGGCTGCACTCTATCCTTTGCACCAGTTTGGAGGGCCGGGAGGCCATTTGCAAGGAGGCATGCGTCATGAGTCTTCCCGCTGAATCTTCGCCTGTTGTGACCAAGACCGATCTGTTGTATCGCTCTGCTGATGAGCTGCGCGCGATCCAGAATCGGAACTTTCGGCGGCAGATGGAGTTATGTTTTGCAGCACACCCATACTATCGAGAAGTATTGTCGCAGCATGGGCTGACGCTCGATGATTTTCACACGGTGGATGATATTGTGAAGCTGCCGTTTACGGCAAAGCAGGACTATATGCGTAACCCGATGGCCTTCCGGCTGGATCCGCTGCCAGAGCTGACGTTGCATGAGCGCGTGTTGTGGGATGTGACGTATACGACGGGGACGACGACTGGGCAGCCGACGCCATTCTTCAATACGACCTATGACTACTTTGCGACGATGGAGGGGCTGCGTCGGCTCTGTGGCATTTGCGGGATTACGCAGGACGATGTGGTTATGAATCTCTTCCCGCTGACGCCAGTGCCCCATATTGGTTTTCTACGGACGCGGGATTATGCGACGGTGATTGGGGCGGCGGTGATCAACTGTCTGACGGGGACGCCACACCCGCAGTTTCCGATTCATCGCCGTCTGGATGATGCGGTGGCGATGATCGAGCGGCATCGGGGGACGGTGTTAAGTGGGATCGTGAGCTATGTGCGGCGGGTGGTTATGCGGGCGGAGGAGCTGGGGGCGGATTTTTCGGCGGTGCGGCTGGTGTTGTGTCTGGGAGAGCCGTGCCCGCGGGGGATGCGCGATGATATCCGGCAGCGGCTGGTGCGGCTGGGGGCGGATACGGATAATGTGATGGTGGGCAATGCGCTGGGCTTTACGGAGATGCAGTCTTCGACGGTGGAGTGCGCGGAGTTCAGCGGTGGCCATAATCCGTCGCCGGATCTGTATTATTTCGAGGTGGTGGATGAGCGGACATATGAGCCTCTGCCGGATGGCGAGCGTGGTTTGTTTGTGGTGACGCATCTGAATCGGCGCGGGACTGTGTTGCTGCGCTATGTGCTGGGGGATATTACGGCGCTGAGCCATGAGCCGTGCTCGTATTGTGGGCGTGGGGGTGTGCGGGTGGTCGGGAATACGGTGCGGACGGGCGAGCTGCTGAAGGTGCGTGGGACGCTGATCAATCCGGATGTGATCAAGGAGGCTATCGCGACGGTGTCGGGGATTGATGAGTATCAGATTGTGTTTACGAAGGAGCATCCGGATGATCCTTACTCGGAGGATAAGCTGGTGGTGCGCGTGGCGGTTGCGCCGGAGCGGCGCCGGGAGGTGACGGAGCGCCTGGTGCCGGTCGTGCATGCGGCGGCGGAGATGCGGCCGGTGATCGAGTTTGCGGAGATGAGCGAGATTTTTGATCCGACCCAGTCGTTGAAGTCGACGCGGGTGGTGGATCGGCGGCCAAAGGTGGAGTAGGGGTTCAGGGGGTTGTTTGTGGGTGGTTGGCGGGGGGCAAAGGTGGCTGGCGTGTGTGCCAGTCGGTGATCTGCTGATAGGCGTGTCCGAGCCGCAAGAGGGTTGGTTCCTGGAAGTGGCCAGCGACGATCTGGAGGCCGATGGGTAATCCTTGCGCGGTGAATCCGCAGGGCAGGGAGAGTGCCGGCTGCCCGGTGAGGTCGAAGGGGAAGGTGTAGCGCAGCAGCGCGTGGCTGGCATCTTCCTCGTGGCCATTGATAGAGAGGGGGCGGTCCAGCGAATCGATGCGCGGTGCGGTAATCGGCAGGGTGGGTAGGAGCAGGGCGTCAACCTGCTGCAGCAGCGCGCGCATGCCATTGGTGAAGGCGCGGCGGGTCCGCTGGGCGCGAATGTAGTCGCTGGCGCTGACGGATGCTCCCAGCTCCAGGTTGGCGCGCACTGCAGGTGTATAGCGCTCGGCCCGTGTCTGCAACCAGCCCATATCGTGGTGAAAGGTGTAGGCTTCGGGCCGCATGATGGTGCGATAGACGGTGAAGAGGTCGTCGATGGCGGTGGGGACTGTGATATCCTGGAGGATAGCGCCCAAGCTGGCATAGGTAGCGATAGCCGCGCGGATAGCCGCTGCGACCTCAGGGGCGATGTCTCGGAAGAAATAGTTGGTGGGCACGCCGATGCGTGTGCCGCGTACGGCCTCTTCTGGCGAGCGTTCGGCGGCGGTGAGTGCGGCGGTGAAATCGGGCAGGGCCAGGGCGCAGCTATCGCTATCGCGCGGGTCGTAGCCGGCGAGCACGCTGAGCAGAAGTGCACAATCGGCGACGGTGCGGGCGATGGGACCGGCGTGGTCCAGGGACCAGCTCAGTGGGAGGATGCCGGCGCGGCTGACTAGGCCGTAGGTGGGCTTGAGGCCTGTAACGCCACAGCAGGCTGCTGGAATGCGGATTGAGCCACCGGTGTCTGTGCCCAGCGCTGCCAGGCACTCGCCGGTCGCTACGGCGGCTGCCGATCCGCCGCTGCTGCCACCAGGAACGCATGCCAGGTTCCAGGGGTTGCGGGTTGGAGGGGTAAAGGTGCCGAAGGCGAACTCGTGGGTGTTCGTTTTGCAGAGAGCGATGGCTCCGGCGGCGGTCAGGCGCGTGACAACGGTGGCGTCTTCATCGGGTATCCAGTCGGCAAGCACCTGCGAGCCAGCGGTGGTGCGCACGCCACGGGTAGCGATGAGGTCTTTGATGCCGAGAGGGATGCCGTGCAGCACCCCCGATACCTGGCCAGCGGCAAGAGCGGCATCGGCGGTCCGGGCCTGGGCCAGGGCGGCATCGGCCATGACGGTGATGCACGCCTGAATGAGCGGGTCTACCTGGGCGATGCGCTGCAAGCAGTGCTGGAGCAGCTCGACGGCGGAGATGGCCCGTGTGTGGAGCAGATGGCGCGCCATAGCTACAGTGAGTCCCGCTGGTGCGGACGCCGGGTTGATGTGGTGAGCATGCATGCGAATGTTACCTCCTGTGCTGTATGCTGGGGGCCGATAGGCCTCATCCCCTGGCCCCCTCTCCAGCGTGGCTGGAGAGGGGGAAAACGGTGGGGCTGCACCCCCTCTCGCGCTATGCTCGTCCCTCTCTATGCTCCATGGAGAGGGGGAGGGCTCAGCTCTGTATCGCTGCTGATGTGGAGAAGGGGGCCTGGATAGGCTATTGCTCAGTGTTATTCTATCTCAAAATCCGTAGCGGTTCTCGTCTGGGTAGAGGATGCGGGGACGGATGACTGCCTGGGCAGGGTCTGAGAGCGGGGTGCTCTGGCTGGCGGCATGGGCCAGAAGGGCGAGGGAAAGCAGAAAATCGTCATGGCCGTCGGATGGGTCGACGTAGAAATTCATGAATCCACCGGGCAGGACGGTGTGTTTGGCGCTGCGATACTGGCGCCAGGCTTCGCGGTCCACCGCTTCGCTGGTGCGGGTATGGAGTTTGATGCGGCCGGTGTTGACCATGCTGAGGAGGTTGTAGGCGAGATGGCTCTTGGTGGGGCGGGTGAATTTGTAGGCTTCGACGACGGAGTCACCAAGGCGGGCGCGGAGGAAGGAGGCTAGGGCTTCGCCGATGCCGGTGGCGTCTACAGCGATCCGGCAGATGCCCCAGGTGCGAATGAGGTCCAGCAGGGCCAGGTATTGAGTCTGGTGGTCGCGTCCGGTCCACCATTGGTGGTGGACGACTTCGACGCGCCAGGTGCCGGCGAGGGGGGCTTCGACGAGGCGGCCAATGGTGAGGACGGTGCTGTCGCGGTGCGGGTTGGCCAGGCGGGAGGCACGATCGGTGGGTTGCTCATCCTCGCCGGCGATGTCGAGGCCAGCGATGTATGGGCCGGTGGCGGGGGCCTCTTCGGGTGGATGATTCCCCTGGAGCTGGGCGAGATGTGAGGGGCTGAAGAAACTGGTGGCGCTATCGATGGGCTCCAGCAGATACTGGGTGCGAATGGCGGGATGTTCGGGGCCGAGGCGCTCGATTTCGTTCTGCACGAAGCGGGCGTAGGCGGGGTTAATCTGTGCCAGATAGCTCCAATCGTACTGGAAGTGGCGGCGAACGTGGTCGCGGCGTTCGAGTTCGATGTTGATAGCGCTTTGCCTGGCCAGGAGGGTGTCTCTGGTCCAGGCAGTGCCATAGAGGACGGTTGTTGCGTTGCTGGTGGCGGCCATGGGGCGGAATTCTTTATAGAATTTGTCTTCGTTGATGTCTTGCGCTTCGTCGACCTCCAGGAGGAGGTTGGCGGTGGCGCCGACGACGTGGGCCTGTGGTCCGGCGGAGAGGAACATCACGCGCGCGCGGCCCAGGGAGACGATATAGCCATGGGCTGTTTTGGGGCGAGCGCTGGCGGGTGTGGAGCTGGCGAAGTGTTCAAGGGTCTGGAGGAGGCGGAGACGGGAATTGATGATCTGGGGGTGGAAGGTTGGGGCGCACTTGACGATGGTGCCGCCGCGTGTCTGGAAGTGGTGGAGGAGGAAGGCTTCGAGTCGGGCGGAGAGCTCGTTCTTGCCCATCTGGCGGGCGAACATGACGGTGAAGGTATGGCCAGCGCCGGTGGCAATGGAGTGGAGGATGGCCTGGAAGACCTCTTCCTGGTAGGGGTGCAGGTCGGGGAGGGTCAGGGGGTCGGGGAGAGCGCTGCTGGCATTGGCAGGGGTGTCGGGCATGGGAGATAACCTCGGGTGCATGGTGGGAGAGGGATGTGGGTGGCGGTCGGGAGACATGATGGTCAGGATGGCTCAGGTACTCGTGCTGGGGTGTCCTTGAGGATGTCGAGCGGCGGGAGATGGGCTTCTCGCCGACGTAAGATCTGTTGGAGGGGATGAGGCTCATCCTCTGCGCCTGCTCGAGCGTGGAGGGGCGGAGCGATGAGCGAAACGGATCTGGACTGATCCAGGAGATAGCCTGCTTCCAGTATATATTGGGTGTCAAGTGTGAGAGGGTTGCAGCACCGTTGCAGGAATGGTGCAAGAGTATCTGTTTGTGCGGATCGGGGATCTCTACTATATTGTGATTTGTGAGGAATCATGGTATGCTGGAAGACGTAAAGCGCGGTGCTGCTCAGGCTCTCCATAAGAGCAGGCGATTTCTAGGTATTGCTGTAGTATGGAAATGTGGAGGAGGAAACCGATGGCGATCATTCGCGTTGATCCCGATCAGATGCAGCAGGTTGGTGCGCAGTTCAATCAGCAGGGCGATGCTGTTCAGCAGATCATCAATGCCCTTTTGCAAGCAGTGAATGGGCTGGAAGGCAGTTGGGAAGGGATTTCCCGGCAACATTTTGATCAGCAGTGGCAACAGTTTCTGAGTCAGATTCGCAATATTCCTGAGATGATGCATCAGATCGGGCAGCATTTGCAGCAGACGGCGCAGGAGTTTGCGCAACTGGATCAGACGGCCCCTGCCTGATCCAGATTTGCCAGCGGTAAATCTGCTTTGTGGCCTCGCCCCCTCTCCATCGCAGATGGAGAGGGGGGATGGTGGCCTCACCCGCTGGGGTGGTTGGCTGTGCTTCCTCTCTCGGTGTGCTGGTCGTGCTCTAGCGCTGCTGGAGCAGGGGGATGGTTGCTGGAAATGTGCTGGGGGTGGTAAAGGATTCTTTCCAGGAGCTCGTTTTCGGCAACGGCGATCTGGATCAACTGTTTGTTGCTGCGCTGAACCAGGTAGCCACGCCCAGGGGGGAAGTCGGCAGGTCTGATGCCCATGACGAGCTTCTGGGGGTCGGCGCTGAGGATGATGCCCGTACGCCAGGATTCGATGCCTTTGACCAGTGGGTCCAGCCCCAGGTCTTGTGAGCCGGTGGCCAGGATAATGTGCAGGCCCAAGTCGCGGCCGGCGCGCAGGAAAGGCGAGAGGTCCTGGGCCAGGCTGTTTGTGGGGATGCCACCGCCGGTGGCGAGGTGCTCATAATCATCGATGGCTACCACCAGTTCTGGCCAGGGAGGCAGGGTATCGCTGCCGGGGTTGTGGAGGCTCGCGGGTGCAGTGGCGAAGAGCTTGCGGCGCTGTTCCATTTCAGCTTTGAGCTCGGCCGAGAGTCGCTTGAGCTGCTCCTCGTTTGCTGCATAACCGAGGGTATCGTCGCCCCAGAGCTGGGGGAGGTTATGGAGCGGCAGCAGTGTGCGGCGAAAGTCAACGATGGCGATGCGCAGGCGGTCTTTGGGGTAGGCCATGGCCAGGGCGATCAGCCAGGTGCGTAGCAGGGTTGTTTTGCCACTGCCGACGGTGCCAACGACGTAGTAGTGGGGGCTGGCGTTCATCATATCGACGCAGACTGGTTCAAGCTCCAGATCTTCGCGACCAAGTATGGCGGTGAGTGTGTCTGGGCGGGGCGGAGTGGGGGGGAGGAGCGTAGCGAGCGAGATGTATTCGGGGAGGCTGACGATTTTCTGGGGGCGTGGCTGCCCGTCCCAGGCGTGATGCAGGTGCGCGACGATCTCTTCCAGGTTGCGCGTTTGCTCCTCTTCGGAGTCACCTTCTGCAGGCAGGGCGGTCTGGAATTCTTCGGGGCGCAGGCCGCGGCGCAGGCCGCGGCCTGGTGTGGTGGCGCTGAGGGTGGCGGCGTCGCTTTTGCCGATTACGGCGACGGAGTCGCCGGTGTTGGTGAGGCGGAGCGCCAGGCGGAGCTCGATGATGCTGAGGAGGGCCGGGGGGATATCGCCTGGCAGGGTGGCGGTGGCGATGAGGTGGAGGCCGTAGTTGCGTCCCTCACGGGCGAAGCTGATGACTTCTGCGACATCGGCGGTGCCCTCGGTGATATTTTTTTTGAACTCGCCGAAGTTATCGATGACCAGGAGGATGGCCGGAAGGGGGGTAAACTGGCCGTTGCTTTGTCGCGCCTGGTTGTTGTATTCCTGAAAGCTGCTGGCGTGCGCCTGCTGGAAGAGTTTTTTGCGCGCTTCGAGCATGCCACGGATCTTGCGGATGAGCCGGTTGATGCGGTCGGTGTCGGTGGAGTGGAAAACGCCACCAACGTGGGGCAGGTCGGCGAAGATGCTGAGGAGCTGGCCTCCCAGGTCGATGATGTAGCAGTGGAGGTCGGCGGGGGAGTGGCTGAGCGCTAGGCTGAGGATAAGGGTGCGCAGGAGCATGCTTTTGCCAGAGCCGGGAGCGCCAATGATCAGGAGATGACCGCCATTGGCGGGTAGATCGAGGATAAGGGTTTGCTGGCTCTGCTCGGCGGGGAGATCGAGCAGGCCAATAGGAGCACGTAGCCAGCCCCATGCCGGTTGCCCGATGGTCCAGCTTGCGCCGATGATTTCTGGCTCGGTTGCATGCTCGCGCCAGCAGAGCCCTGGCCACTGGTAATGCGGATCGTGGGCCAGCAGTTGGGAGAGGCTGAGGCGCTCTGGCAGGGGGTCTGGCCAGGGTTTGAAGAGATTGAGGTTGGGTGGGCGTGCAGCTTCCATTCGTTGGAGGAAGATCTCCAGGTCGGTGACGTTGTCTGTTGCAGCCGGGCTGCTGGCGGCGCCGGGGCGGGCACGGCCGCTGGTGTCAGCGCGTGCGGGGGTGGTCACGCGGGCTGTCTGAAAGAGGTGGAAGATATCGCCGACTTTGAAATAGCCACGGCCAGGCAGGTCGTGGGGAAGGTGGGCGGCGTCGGCGCGCCCAAGCATCTCCCAGCTATCGTCGCGCGAGGCGACACGGAGGCAGATGCGGAAGTTGAGGTTGGCCCACATGTCGGCTTTGACGACCCCACCGGGCCGTTGCGCAGCCAGGATGAGGTGCACGCCGAGACTGCGGCCAACCTGCACAACGCTGACCAGTCCGTTCATGAAGTCGGGTAGCTCTTTGGCCAGCTCGGCGAACTCGTCAATGACGATGAACAGGTGGGGCAGGGGCTCGGCCAGGTGAGGAGGAAGCGCTTGGCCAGTAGATTGCGCACGCGTGCGTATCGCCTGATACGTGGTGATGTCCTTCAGCTCTCCGGCGTTGGCGAGGAGCTTTTGCCGCCGTCGCAGCTCGCTCTTGAGGGCGGTGAGGGCCCGCTCGGCCAGCCGGCTATTCAGGTTGGTGACGACGCCCACTGTGTGGGGCAAACGGCTGAAGGCGTTGAGTGAGCTGCCGCCTTTGTAGTCTACCAGGACGAAGTTGACCCGTTCCGGGTGGTGGGTCAGCGCCAGGGCGGTGATCAGTGTCTGGAGCAGCTCGCTTTTGCCGGAGCCGGTGGTGCCGGCGATCACGCCATGGGGGCCGTGGGCGCCATTTTTGAGATCAATGTACAGGGGTCCGCCGCTGCGCAGGCCCAGAGGGACTGCCAGTTCGCTGCTGGCCGGGCCATTGCGCCAGGCGGGCGGGCCGTTGCGCCAGAATTGGGTGAAGTCCAGCGCTTCAGGGGTCTCCAGTTTCTCGCCGGAGAGGGCTTCACCAATAAGCGAGAGGAGCCGGACAGTGTCAGGCAGGTCTTGTGGCCCTTGCGCGCTCAGCAGGCGGACCGATGCGAGCAGGCGGGTGAGGTAGTCACTGAAGGGGATGGAGGCCTGGTCGGGCTGGACACCGACGTAAACGCTGGCGGCGCTGCCGAGAATCTTATAGTCCATGCGGGCGGCGGTGGGGATCTCGATGATGGCTCCGCAGCTCGTGGGCACGTCATGGATAGTCTCGACGAGGCAGATGGCCGCGGCTCCCTGTTGCTGGCCATTGCGCAGGATCTGTGATACGGCGAGTTCGCCACGCACCCGTTCATAGTCGTCGATCAGGAGGATGAGATAGGGGGATCGGCGTTTGGGATCGATGGCGCGCAGGCTGAGTTCTTCCAGGACATCGGCCATCAGGCGTTCTGTTTCGTCGGGTTGGGTGGCCAGGAGGTCGTAGATTTTGTCCTGGCGGAAGTGCATGACATGGGGCAGGAAGTAGAGCCAGTGCCAGTCATTTTCGCGGTGGGGTGGGTAGACGGCAATGATACGCACGTCATCGGGGGCGTGGTGGGTCATCAACTGACAGAGCATGGCGCGAATGAGGGCAGTTGCGGCGCTGCGGTTGCCGGCGATACCTACCGAGCCGATGTCACGCAGGTCAACGGTGATGGGTGCTGCAGGCAGGCAGGCGAATTCATCGCGGGTTTTTTCAGCCAGGTGGAAGAGCGGGGAGCTAGGGTCGCCGGCGAGGCGGGCGATGCGGACCGAACTTTCCCGTCTGCCGATGCCAATGCGGAGTCGGAGAAAGTCGGGGTCATCGGGCTGGCGCTCCCAGAGGTGCTGGAGGGTTTGCACGCGGCTGAGCAGCGAGGGGATGTCAGGGCGTGGCTGGCGGGGGTCCTCGCCAGTCTCCGGGTGGGTGTTGAACAGGATGGCTTCCTGGCGCGCCTGCAAGCGGTGCAACTGTTCTCTGGCGCGCTGCAAGCGTTCCTCGTACTGTCGGGTCAGGCTGCGGCAATGGGTCTCGTAGGTGCGCTGCTGTTTGCGGGCCTGGTAGATGGAGGCGGCGGGGGAGATGAGCATCATGGCGGTGAGGGGCACAAGGAGCGGCCACTCGCTGGCGAAGGCGCTATTTTGTGTGCCGATGGCGATATAGGCGACGACAGTGGCCAGGGAGGCGATGATGGGCATAAGGATGAGGAAGAGATCCAGGCCAGGTGGCTGGGGCGGCATCGGCGGTGGTTGCGGGAGCTCGATCTCATCGTTGGGCAGCTCGAAGCGGACGCGTGGGGGCCGGTTGAAATATTTGATCCCGTTGATCATCTGGATGCGAACAGGGGGATTGGAGGTCTCAATGGCCATGATAGGACGTGCTCCTCCCTCACAATGTACTGGTTGAACGATGCGGTGGCCGGGTAGCTCTCATGTTTCATGGATTTTGCGCCAGCGGCGCACCGGTGTCAGGTTGCCTGGGCAGATCTGGATGGTTGATTTGTCGGTGACCTTGCGCCAGCGCCGCACAACTGGTGCTGCGGGGTCGGGGGGAGCTGGGACCCGGTCGGCCAGGGGAATGGTGGGGAACGTTTCGAGTTGTGGTTGCGGGATGAGCCAGAGCAGAGCGCCGGGAGCGATTTTTGCGGAGTCGAGTGTGGCGGTCTCGGGCAGATAGCGGCCGTCGGGCCCGCCGATGGCATAGTGCACGGGCTGGCCATCGGGCCCTGATGCCGGGGCGTTCATCTCCTTACAGAGGATGGTCGTGAGTGTGCTGATAGGGATGTCATCAGGAAGAGCAAGGTTTTTGCGGCGCGGGGCCGTTTCATGCGGTGCACGGTATTGTATGGCGATACGGCGTAGTGGCATGGGGTATTTCCTCCTCAGGTGTTCTTTATGTTTTCGTGAGCATGACGAGCGCGACGACGATGGCGATGATGATCAGCAGGAAGATGACGCCGCCGGTATAGAGCAGGGGCGGATGGAGATGCCGACGAGGGGGGGTTGGAGGTTGGAGCGTCGCCGGAGTGGGCGAGGCGGTGGTTGTCGATAGCTCAATCTTGCGCCAGCGCTTGACGATGGGAGTGGGCGCTGGCGCGAGGGCGGTGATGGGCGGCGCTGGTTGCGGTTGACGCGGCGGTAAGAGCTGCTGGAGGGCTTCGTACCATTCGCTGAACAGCGGGCAATCGGCGAGGGTTGGCGAGTGCCAGGCGCGGGTGAAGAGTCTGGCGATGGCGGGTGAGCGGTGCTCGAGGGCGTTGATAACGATGCGGAAGCGCTCGCTGCCGGGATCCTGGCACTCTTCTTCGCTGAAGATGGAGTCGGCGTCTTCGGCAACGCTGTTGCGCACGGCCGGTGCGGACCAGCTGAGCATTTCGGCGATGAGGACTGCGCCGGCGAAGCGGTCGCCTTCGGGGCACCACTGGCCATTACGTCGTCCGGCGCGATGCTGGTAGCCGGCAGTGCCGGTGGAGATATGGTGGGGTTTGGGCCAGCCGGGGGCATAGAGGTCCTCGATGTCGACGAGGCTCATGCCGGCGTAGCCGGGTCGGATGATGGTGTTGTTGCCGGCGATATCTGTATGGGCGATGCCGCGTTGCTCGAAGTCGCGAAGCACTTTTGCGGCAAGGAGAGCCAGGGTGAGGGCGGCTGGTGGCATGAGTGGCTGGCGGGCCTGGATAATTTCGGCCCAGAGGATGCCTTCCAGCCAGGGCATCAGGATGGCGTATTCCAGTTCGGGGTGGGCTTTGATGACTTCGGGGAAGTCGCGGCGAGTAAGGCAGCGGCGGGCAGCGGCTTCCAGTCCGGGGACGTGCTGGTATTGGGCGAGGCGCCTGGTCACGCCGGCCATCCAGGGGGTGCGATACTGTCGATAGAGGACTTTGAGGGCATAGAGCTGGCTGGTTGCGATATCTTGTAACTGGAAGGTGATGCCTTTGGCGCCCTGCTGGGCATAGACGATGGGCAGGTTCTTGTGTATGGGAGCAGGGTGAGGGGTAAAGCGATAGGTGCGATCGCCGATGGTGAGTTGCTGGTTGGGCAGAAAGTCTTTTGTTGTGTCCATATGATCCGGCGTCCCCAAACTTATGGCGATGGCAATTTCACGGCAACGAGTATGGCGGCGATGATGAGTAAAGAGATGGCGATGGCCAGGATGAGGGTGGTGGCAGGCACGGTGCTGCCGGGTGGGTAGATGGCAGGTTGGGGGTGGGGGGATGGCCCAGTCGGGGGTGCCGGCAGCGGGTCATCCCGGCGACGCGTGTCGAGAGTGGCGAGGGGCTGGCGGATGGTAGCAGCGATGGGGAGAGCAGGCGCGGCGGTAGGAGAGATGGCGCGGATTTCGAGGAGGGCGATGTCGTCGCTGTCGCTACGACTTTGCAGGGTCAGGATGGCTTGGCGGAGTGGATCTGGCTGGTCGAGCAGCTCGATCAGGCGATGCTCCGGCACGGCATGGAGGCCATCGCTGTAGATGACGATGCGGTCAATCGAGAGATGGGGAGGCACGAGCCAGATGTTGAGAGAGCCTTTGGGGCCGGCGGTCGTGGACCAGCGATTATGGTCGTCCCACAGGTCCCTTGGGGCCGGTGGTCCGATGCGGGTGGGGTGGATGGGGATCTCGGTGTTGTTGGGTGCGAAGATGCGAGCGCGGACATTGCCCATCCAGCAGAGCCAGAGTGTTGGCAGGGTGCGGTGAGGGGAGATGGCGATGCGGCCGGCGCAAAAAACGGTTTCGCTCCCATAGCGTTTCTTTTCGTCCAGGACGGCGCTGAGGAGTGGGGGGAGGTTGGGTGGCAAGCTGGCGTTTTGCACGTGAAGCTGGCCCTCCTGAGTCCAGTGACGTAACTGGTACCAGAGCTCGTGGCCAGCGGTGGCGAGGCGTCTATCGGGGTTGGCGAGCCAGTCGGCCAGCCTGGTGCCGAGGAAGGCAGCAGCGAGATGGCCCAGGAAGGAGGCGCCAACGCCATCGCAGACGGCGAAGGTGAGGAGACTATGGGCGGGGTTGGCGCGCAGGGCGATGAAATCCTGGCCGATATCGCCCCGCACGCTGGCCTCGTGGGCGCGGTGGTAGAGGCAGCGGGCAGAGATGCCTGGAGGGGTACCGTCCCAACGTTCCAGGGAATCGCTGTCCAGATACTGATCGACATCATAACGGAGCAGTGTATTGTTCTCCGTCATCCTCTTCTGACCTTTTGTTTGTTCCGGGCTGCCAGTGCACCGGCAGCGGGGTCTCCTCCTGACCTGACTCCAGGTCTTCATGTGCTCTGCGATGCTTTGCTGCCTGATCCAGATTTTCCTCAGGGTAAGGTAGGATTACTGGGCGGACAGCGGCGTTGATGCAGAAATAGCGAAAGCCAGATCCACCAGTTGCGCGTCGCCACCGGGGAAGAGCATGCGTATGCCGGGATCCAGGTGGTAGGTGCCGACCTCATTGATTACCTGACGGTAGCTCTCTGGGAGTGGCGAGGACATGTGAAAGAGTTTACGGGCATAGGGGTTGTTCAGGTCGGTTTCGCGGTGAACCCCTTTCCACGTTTGCCAGTTACGTGGCGGTTTCTTAAGGAGCCCATCGGCGATGAAGATGTTCTCAACCAGGACATGGCCATCAGGTACGTGCATGGCGCGGATGCGGGCGACGATGGGCTCCGGGTCGCTGCCATTATAAAGGCCGTCGGTCATATGGCAGACCAGAGGGGCGGGGCAGTGCTGCATCTCTGGTAGGGTGCGGCGCAGCAGCGCCTCGACGGCGAGGAAGCCACTGGCGGTGTCGGTCCATTGGGAGGTGCTCAGTTCGGGGACGCCGAACTCGGCAACTTCGTCAATGGTGCGGATACCATCGAGCAGGTCGGTGACTTCGGAGCTGTAGGCGAACATGGCAATTTTGTAGCGTCGGGAGATGCGGCTGCCACGGGTTGAGCGGTGAATCATCATTTTGACGACGCGCAAGAGCGCGTCGTTGACTACTGCGAGCCTGGTGCGGTTGCCGCAGGGCTCGTTCATTGAGGCGCTCACATCCAGCAGGTAGATGATGAGTGCCGGTGTGAGGGCTGTTGCTGGTACATCGTACATCTATATTGAGGCTCCCGCGGTGCACCCCTACGCACGTGGGGATAACGCCTGCCAGGGCAGGGTCAGGATGCCATGCTGCCGGCAGATGCCCGGCTGATGTGTAACCAGTCTACCATACCGGGATGGATGATGCAAGATGGTGAGAGAGAGGAAGGAGTGTTTGGCTGCGCCGGGGGCCTGACCCCTTGGGTGGCCTCACTCCCTGGCCCCCTCTTCAGCGTTGCTGGAGAGAGGGAAGATGGTGGGGCTGCACCCCCGCTTTCGCGAGGTTTGTCCCTCTCTATGGGAGATGGAGAGGGGGAGGGCGATGGTCGTTGCCGGATGCAGGCGATAGAGCGCTCCAGGGGAGGGGGGAATGGGGTGTCCAGGGAGAAAAAAGGGGAATATGTGTGAGATTTTGCGCGGATCTGCCGTAGTAGTTTAGTAGGTTGTGGGCAAGAAGTCTCAGGTCAACCTGTGGCTCTGCTGTGCATGCGTTCCAGGTAGGATTCACCGTTCGCGAACAGTATTGAGGGGATACTGCCTAAGAAGGGAGAATCCCCGCGAGCGGAGCGGCAAGAGGCTTGCAGCCTTGCGCTGGTTGAATTGCTGGTGGGCATGCGTGAGAGCCAGAGGGCGACGTTTCAAGTTCCACAGCTGGTCGCGATTTTTGCCTCGGAGATCGGACCAGAGATCTGTGTATTCTTTGTGCAGGGAGGAATGCTATGTTCACAAAGCCACGCCGGCTTGCGCTGGTTGCTTCATTTGCGATTGTGGCTGCTATGGTTCTGGCAGCCTGCGGTGCGGCGCCGAGTAGCAAGCCTGTTATCCAGAACCTGAGCGTTGGCACGTATAAGCCAACGGTCCCAACAACCAAAGGTGGCACGGTTCTCTTCTCTGACTGGGAGTTCCCCGATAGCCTCAACCCGCTCTTTGCGACGTCGGTGGTTGACTATGAGCTCATTGATGCGGTTTGGGGCGGTCCGATTGCGAACAATCCCAGCCTTAAGTGGATTCCTGATGAATTGACGGAGGTGCCGACGCCGGAGAATGGTGACGTCAGCAAGGATGGCCTTACCGTCACCATGCATCTGCGGCATGATCTGAAGTGGTCTGATGGACAGCCCCTGACCAGCGCCGACTATCTGTATGGTTACCATACGCTGATGGATCCGGCGACGGCGGCGGCCAGCACGACCGGTTATGATCAGATCAAGAGCATCACAGCGCCGGACCCCTACACGGTGGTGCTGCACTATGCGCAGCCGTTTGGCCCCTATCTGCTTTACCTGCCTTTCCCCCTGCCGAAGCATGCGTGGGGGAGCATTGCGGACAAGGATCTGGCCAACGATCCCGATGTGAACCTGACGCCAAAGGTGACCAGTGGTCCGTATATGGTCCAGAGTTATGCCAGCGGCCAGAGCTTCACACTGGTGCCGAACCCGTATTATCATTCGACTTCATTCAAAGGTCCGTTCCTGACGAGCCTGGTCTTCAAAGCGTACGGCAGCAAGGATGCGCTGATTGAGGGCGTCAAGGCGGGCGAGACGGATATCAGTCAGGATTACACGATTAACGATCTCGATAAGTTCGGCGGCCTGCCGAGCAATGTGAAGGTTGATGTATCGCCGGCGCTCGAGTATGAGCATCTGGACTTCAATATGCGGAAGCCGTACTTCCAGGGTGACTCGGGTCTGCATGTGCGCCGGGCTATTGCTGAGGCGATCGATCGCTGTGTGATCATTAATGACGTGCTGAAGCAGCCGAATTGCCAGCAGTATCTGGCTAACACGATTGAGCCGCCGCCGGCCATTGATACGGCGAATGTGTCGCCGCCGGCTTATAACCTTGCGGCAGCGAAGGCAGATATGCAGGCGGCAGGCTATACACAGCAGCCGGATGGCACCTGGAAGAACAATGCGACCGGTCAGCCGTTCCCGACGCTGATGCTCACGACGACGTCGGGCAATACGACGCGCGCGGACAACTTGCAGATCTTCCAGAAGGATCTGAAGGCGCTGGGTATCAACTCGACGCTCAACTTCTACCCGGCCAGCAAGTACTTCTCTGACTATGGTAGCGGTGGTATTCTGGCCCGTGGCCAGCAGTGGGATCTGGCAGAGTTTGCCTATAGCGATGCGCCGGATCCGGACGGCGAGTATGGTGTCTTCCATTCCTCGCAGATTCCATCGGCCCAGGATCCGACTGGCGGCAACTTCGGGGCGGTGGACAACCCGCAGATTGACAAGGATCTCGATCTTGGCCGGCATACGGTTGATATCAACAAGCGTGTCCAGTATTACAAGGATATGCAGAATATCCTGATTGCGCAGGAGGTGTACACGATACCGCTGTACATCCGCCCGAATATCTCGACCTATAACACGGCTGTGCAGAACTATGCGCCAAGCCCGTCTTCCGCTGGAAACAACTGGAATGCGGGTGACTGGTGGCGTTCATCGTAGGCAGTTGCTGCGGTCGCTGCCCGGCGATCGAGGCGGGCTCTTGCCCACACTGGCGTGATCCGAGGTAACAGGGCCGGGGAGGTTGCAGCCTCCCCGGCTTTTTTGTGGGTGGCTGCACTGCTGGGCCTCTGCTGGCCGCACCCCCTGGCCCCCTCTCCAGCGGTGCTGGAGAGGGGGCGGAAGGGTGGGGCGGAGCCAATGGGGCGGAGAGGGAAGCTGCTGCAGGGCAGGTGGTCTGCTCTCTTCTGGGGGTGGAGCAGGGATGGTGGTTTCAAGGGTGTTTGCGCACTGTGCGCAGGAGGAGATCAGGGCGGTCGCTGGTGATGGAGTCTACGCCCATGGCTGCCAGTTCGCGGGCACGGGCGACTTCGTTGACCGTCCAGACGCCAACACGCAGGCCGCTCTCGTGGGCGGCCAGAACGAGCTCTGGGGTGACCAGTTCATCGGCGACGTGGATGGAGTCCAGGTGGAGCTGGTGGATGGTAGGGAGGGCATGCAGCGGGGAGGTGTTGTCTGGGGCTGGAAGCCGTGCCAGCGATTCCGCGGCGATAATGGCGCCGATCGCTCCTTCCGGGGCAGCGTGTTTGATTTCTGGCAGGATCTGCCAGTCGTAGGAGATGATGAGGGCGTCCTGGAGCATCTTGTGGGCGCGCAGGGTGGTGACGACGGCCGCAGCAATGCCGGGGTAACGGCTGTAGTGGCCGTTGCGCTCGGCTGGTTTGATCTCGATCTGGACGCGCGCCCGGCCCTGGATAAGGGATAGCACTTCGTCCAGGGTGGGGATGGTTTCGCGGGTGGGCCAGCGCGTGTACCACGCAGCGGCATTGAGGGTGCGCAGGTAGTCCAGGTCATGGTCGGCGACGTTGCCCAGGCCGTCGGTGGTCTCACTCAGTTCGGCGCTGTGGATGACAACCAGCGCGCCATCACGGGAGCGATGGATGTCCAGCTCGACGGCATCTACACCCAGTGCCAGGGCGTTACGGAAGGCGGCAAGAGTATTTTCGGGCGCCAGGGCAGCCCCGCCCCGGTGGGCGACGATCTCGATGGTTGCAGAGTGGTTCATGATGGGACTCCTTCTGCCGGGTGCTGGATAGATGCCATGCGTGAGCAGGATGATAAGATTCTGTTATAGACGTTGTAAAGGCAGGGTAGCTGGCAGCTATCAGGAGTCAGTATACTGAAGGTGATGGCCGGGGCACAAGGGGGTTGGCCCAACTGTGCCGGTGTCTCACAGAGTCAGGGGCTTGATTGTATGCGGAGTGCCATCTATACTGGTTCCGGACTGCTGTTCTCAAGGAGGGGGGTCCACAAGGGCCGGTCCTGGGGGTGTGGGCATCCTGTTCGTCTTGCTTTGTGGGCTCCGCAGGGGCCAGTTTATATGGGCGCGGTAGCGTGGAGGCAGGAACGATGGATGATTGTCTGGCGCCAGTGGGCAGGGTATGCATGGTGACCGGCAAGCTGGATGCCTGCCGGGCGGTGCGGGTGTGTCGGTTGCTGAATGGTGAGGTGCTGCGGCTGCCGGTATTGCCAGGGGTGTAGGGATGGCAGGGAACATGATGGGCCAGTGGTTCAGGTCGGTTCGCCAGGGCAGGAGAGGCCGGGCATATATTGGTCCGGGGATTGCTGCTCTGGTCATCGTTGGCCTGGGTTTGAGTCTGATTTATGCAGGTCGTCAGGGTGCCACTAGTGATGATCTGGTCACCAACGTTGGCACGGCACGGAGCTATCAGGCGTTCTTCACGGAGCCGGCTCGTCGTGGCGGGACGATCGTTGTCTCTGCTGCTGAGGAGCCAGATAGTGCGAATCCGCTGTTTGCCGACCGGGCGGTGGATTTTGTGATTGTCGATGCTATCTGGGGTGGTCCGGTTGTGAGCGGGGCGGATCTCCGGTGGTATGCTGATGAGTTGACCGAGGTGCCGACGTTGCAGAATGGCGATGTCAGTCCGGATGGGCTCACTGTGACGCTGCATCTGCGCCACGATCTGCGGTGGTCCGATGGGCAGCCGCTGACCAGCGCGGACTATCGGTATGGCTGGCAGGTGCTGGTTGATCCTGCCAGCGGTGGCGGGGATAGTGAGGGTTATCGGCAGATTGTTGCGGTTACGACGCCCGATCCCTATACGGTGGTGCTGCACTATGCTCAGCCGTTCGGCCCCTATTTGCGCTATCTGCCCTTTCCGTTGCCACAGCATGCCTGGGGCGGCATCGCTGACAGGGATCTGGCCGGGGTGGATCACGTGCGGGTGGATCCGGATGTCACGGATGGGCCGTATAGGATTTGGAGCCATACTGGCCAGACTTATACACTGGTTGCGAATCCCTACTATCATTCAACGACGTTCCATGGGCCATTTCTGGATACGCTGGTGATCAGGGGCTACGATGGCGTGGATGGGCTGATTGCTGCGGTACGGGCGGGCCAGACGGACATCGGGCTGGGCTATACGATCGCTGATCTGGCCAGGTTAGAGGATCTTCCCGCTGGCGTTCATGTGCGTGTGAGTCCAGCGCTCGCTGTCGAGCATCTGGGTTTTAATATGAGCAACCGGCTCTTTCAGGGGGATAGCGGTTACCATGTACGCAAGGCTATTGCTGAGGCAGTTGATCGGTGCACGATCGTGCGGGCGGTATCGGGCGGATCGGACTGCCAACGGTACCTGGCTAACACGATTGAGCCGGCGCCAGCGTTCGATACTGCTGCTGTGGTGCCGCCTCCTTTCGACTTGAACGCAGCCCGGGCGGATATGCAGGCGGCAGGCTATATCTGGCATCCCGACGGCTCATGGGTAGATCGCAATGGCCGGCCTTTTCCGGTGCTCCAGTTTGTGACGACAGCTGATACTGCGAGCAGCGTTCTGGCTGCGCAGATCTTGCAGCGGCAGCTTAAGGTGCTGGGTATTCGCGTTCAGCTTCATTTTTATCGCGCCAGTGAGCTGTTCGGCAGTTATACGGATGGTGGTATCCTTGCGCGAGGTCGGTACGATCTGGCCGAGTTTGCCTACACTGGCGCGCCTGATCCCGATGGCTGGTATGCTGTGTTTGTGTCTGCGCAGATTCCCAGCGCCCAGTCGCCATCTGGCGGCAACGATGCGTATATCAATGACGAAGAGATTGACCACGATCTTGATATCGGTCGCGACACGCAGGCGCTGATCAAGCGTATCCAGTATTATCAGGACTTTCAGCAGCGGCTGATCCGCCAGGTGTATGTGATCCCGCTCTATATGCTGCCCAATATTGCGACAGTTAATGGCGCGGTGGCGAACTATCATGCCAATCCGGCGGCGTCGCGCTTCAATGAGTGGGGGAATGCGTGGAACTGTGCCGACTGGTGGCGCGCCTAGCGGGCGGGTGAGAGGGTTTCTTTCCTGCTCGCGCGGTGCTCGTCCCGCTCTAGTGCAGCTGGAGAGGGGAAATTGGCTCTCGCTCTGCTGGAGCAGGGGATGAGGGGGTGTCAGAGGCAAGTGGGGATAGGGGGTATCTTTTGCGCTTTGAACGGATGTGCTATACTGTGTCCAGCCTATATCGCCTTCTGGTTACTCATGGTGGTGATCATGAGCAGGGCGGAAAAGGAAGAGGGTTGTTATGAGCGATGCATCCATGCAGGGACACCTGTCACCGTTTGAGCGCATTCGGTGTGTGAATGCGTATGGTGCTGAGTACTGGTCGGCGCGTGACCTGGCGCAAGTACTGGGCTATGCGCACTGGCAGAAGTTTCGTCACGTCATTGAGAAGGCGGAAACGGCCTGTGCCAATAGTGGCCAGGATGTCGCGGACCATTTTATCCATCTGGATAAAATGGTTCCCATTGGCTCTGGAGCTCAACGCCGTATAGAGGATTTTCAGCTGTCGCGCTATGCATGCTATCTGATTGTGCAGAATGCGGACCCGGCCAAAGAGATTGTTGCGCTCGGCCAGACCTATTTCGCGGTGCAGACGCGACGTGCGGAGCTTGCCGATGAGCTGGCGGAGCTTACGGAAGATCAGAAGCGGCTTTATCTGCGGGGCCAGGTGTCGCAGCATAATGTGAAACTGGCGGCGGCGGCGCGCGATGCGGGGGTGATCGAGGCACGGGACTTTGCGATCTTCCAGGATCATGGGTATATGGGTCTGTATGGTGGCCTGCGCGCGCGAGATATTGCGGCCAGGAAGGGCCTGGAGCCCAAACAACATATTCTGGACCATATGGGGAGCGAGGAGCTGGCTGCTAATCTCTTTCGCGCGACGCAGACGGAGGCCAAGTTGCGGCGCGAGCATATTATGGGGAAGGAGGCGGCGAACCGTACGCATTTTGAGGTGGGGCGTAAAGTGCGCCAGACTATCGCCGAGCTGGGTGGGACTATGCCGGAGCATCTACCAACGCCGGCGAAGAGCATTCAGCAACTCCAGCGTGAGGAGCGGCAGCGCATGAAGCAGAATGAGCAGCAGGTATCATTGCCGGAGGTGAGGGAAGAGGAGGAGTAGATGAGAGATTGGCGGCGGGCGACGGTGCTGCCCTGGCCGGAGCGGGTGGATGATCTGGTGATCCGCATTGCAAATACGCCGATCTTCCCTTTTCCCTATGCGCATGGTTCTGCTGCCTGGGAGAAGGCGAATCTGCACAAGGCGCTGGGGATTGCGCTGGCGCTGGCGGGCACCGGCGCACGCGTTATTTACTATGGCACTGCTAACTCGGATATCGCCGGTTATGCGCCGGGGGTGCCACTGGAGGTGGTGCCGCTGCTGCCCGGTGGCATTGCCGAACATCCGGAGTGGGCGGCCCGGCACCGCGAAGATGCCTTCTATGGCGAGTTCTATGATGCGGTTGTTCAGGAGGGGGCGCATGTGGTGATCGTTGGTGGGGATGCGCAGAGTTTTCGCGAGGTGCCGGCGTTATCGCGCTTGCTGCCGAATACGCGTTTCTTCTGCAATAATCACGGGCTGGGGCCGCATCCTGACGCGATCAGGGCCTATGAGCGCTGCAATGGTATTGTGGATTTTGTGGCGATCTCGCGTGCGCAACTGCGCGAGTATCCGACGTTGCGCCATGTGGGTGTGGTCTACAATGCGCTACACCCCGATGAGTTTCAGTTTCAGCCGGAGCCGGTGGACTATACGTATGCCCGTGATGGGGTCACGCGCACGATTCCTGCCGGTTATCTTATCCTTGTGGGGCGGATGAATCGGGAAAAAGGGCCACACCATGCTATTGCGATTGCCAGGCGTGCCGGGATGCGTCTGCTGTTAGCAGGCCCGGTGGCGCCACGGCCGTGGGATCCGGATTTCTTTGCGCGCGAAGTTGCGCCAGAGATTGACGATGATCAGATTATCTATCTGGGCGAGCTGGGCCCGGCTGAGCTGGATCGGCTTTATAAAGGGGCACTGGCGATGATCTTTCCGATTGAATGGGAGGAGCCGTTTGGTTTTGCTGTTGCTGAAGCCATGGCGCGGGGTGTGCCGGTTGTTGCGACGCCGCGTGGCGCGATGCCCGAATTGATCTGGCCGGGTGTCAATGGCTTTCTTGTTGAAAGTGAGGACGAGGCTGTGGCACGGATAAAGGACATTGCCAGTATCAGCCGGCAGGCAACGTTTGCGAGTGTCTTCAGCCGCTTCACCTGGGAGGCGACCGGGCGGGAGTATGTCGAACTCATCTGGCGGGCGTTTGCAAGCAAGTCGGGTGATACGCGATCTGGTTGAGTTGCTCTGTGGTCGGTAGGTCTCACCCGCTGGCCCCGGTGTGGCCGCACCCCCTGGCCCCCTCTCCATGTTCCATGGAGAGGGGGCCAGGGGGTGCTCTCGCGGTGCTTGTGCCTTTCCGGTTATGCGGGGAGGGAAAAGATGCGATAATGGTTCGACAGGATCGATAGGTGTTGAGTCGCCGATTTCTGTAGCAGTCTGGAGGCCAAGGATGAGGCGGCGATGGGGAGGGTCAGGTTGCGCCTGAGATATGTTTTGCCGGCCGGCGGTCACCTGCGCGGGTTGCTCTACGCGCTGGCCGGTGCGGTCTTGTGGGGGCTGTCGGGGACGGCGGCGCAGGTGCTTTTCCAGTTTCATCATATTGCGCCGCAGTGGTTGGTGACGGTGCGTATGCTGGGCGCTGGACTGCTGCTCGTCCTGTGGCTACGGCCGCCGTTTCCCCAAAAACGGGCGATGGTGTTCCTGATCTTCGCGGTGATCGGGCTGGCAGGGGTCCAGTATACCTATCTTGCGGCTATTGCTTATGCTAACGCGGCTACAGCGACGCTGTTGCAGAGTCTGAGTGTGCCGATGATCGCTCTGTATGAGGGGGTTGTGGCGCGTAAGGGGATGAAGCCAGGCCGGGTTGTGGCGCTGGTTATCGCGGTGGCCGGGACGGCGCTGCTGGTGCTCGGTGGGGAGCATGGGAGCATTACGGTGCAGGTCAATCTGCTGGGGGTGGTGTTCGGGTTGCTGTCTGCGGTGGTTGCGGCGTTCTATCTTTTAGCGTCGGTACCGTTGGTGGCGGAGTTTGGGACGTGGTCGACGACGACGTGGGGGTTCCTGATCGGGGGGCTGGCGATGGCCTGCTGGGCACCGCCGTGGGCGGTGCAGCCAAGTGGCAGTATTGTAGCAGTTGTCTTGCTGACGGGCTTTGTTGTGCTGTTCGGTACCCTTGCCGCCTTTGGCCTGTTTCTGGAGAGCCTGCGCACTATTACTGCGACGGAGGCCGGTATCGCCGGGACGATGGAGCCGGTGTCAGCAGCGGTGGCAGCATTTGTTTTTCTGCATGTGACGCTGACGCCGGTGCAGGATGTAGGTGGAGCGCTGATCCTGCTGGCGGTGGTGCTGCTGCGGACTGGTGCAAGATGGGCGACACACCAGGGGGGCTGATTTCTCTGCTGGATAACTTTAACGTATCTGGTGGATGTTGGCGCTGAGGAGCTTCCAGGCGCTGTTTTCCAGGCCGACGATGTAGAAGCCCTGGAATAGGCTGGTCGTGGTGCCGATGGCAGTTTGCTGGAGTGCCTGAATGGTGATGCCTACCTGGAATGTGCCGTCGGAGAGCGGGGTGATGGCCTGGATAGTGATGATGTCCTGCTGTGTGTTGGCGTAGCCAATCGCGAACTGCTGGTAGGGGTGGGTATGCCGGAAGCTGGTTCCCCAGAGATTGTAGGCGCCCTGGTAGTCCCGGTGGTTGATAGCATTGTAGTATGCCTGGACGGTTGCCTGAGCCTCGTGGGTCGGTGAAGGCGAGACGGTTGCTGTTGCCGTTGCGGTGGCTGTAGGGGGCTGTGCGATTGGCATGATGTTCGTACTGGTGGGACTTAGCCGGTGTCCCACGCTCAGCATGAGGAGGCTGCCGAGGAGCAGGATGGCAACCAGGCTGCCGAAGAGTAGGCGTCCTGTGCGCTGCGGGTGATGTGGCAGCGTCGGGGAGCCTGTGGGCTGGCTGGCGAGGGCGAGAGTTATCTGGGTCTGGGATGGATCTGCCGAGCTGTATACCGGCTGGTGCAAGAGCTGGCGGAACTCTGCAGTGCTGGCCGGTCGTTGCTTCGGGTCAAGAGCGGTCGCATACTGGATGAGTGCATCCAGTGTTGGGCTGACGGGGGGCACGAGCATGTGGGCCGGGCGTACATGGAAGATTCCGCCTGGCTCGCGAGCCGGGTCCTGCCCGGTAAGCAGGGACCAGGCGAGCTTGCCGAGGGCGTAGATATCGCTACGGGCATCGGTCTGACCCCATCCGTACTGCTCTGGCGGGCTATAGCCCTCTGTGCCCAGTTGTGTTGTATCGTGTGTTTGCTCTGCTTTAAAAAGGCGGGCAATGCCAAAATCGATCAGTTTGATGATCCCGTCGGGTTGCAGCATCACATTGGCGGGTTTGAGATCGCGGAAAATGATCGGTGGCTGTTGTCCATGGAGGTATTCGAGGACGTCGCAGAGCTGTTCTAACCAGGAGCGAACCTCTTGCTCCGGGATAGGGCCGCGGCGGGCCCGTATCGCTGCCAGGGTTTCTCCCTCGATAAATTCCATGGCCAGGAAGAGGCGGTTGTTCTCAGAGAAGGCATCGAAGACGATGGGGAGGTGGGGATGACGCAAGCGGCAGAGCATGCGTCCTTCCTGTAAGAAGAGCTGCTGTGCTGTTTTGGCGGCTTGCAGATCGGCTGTATTGGCGAGTGCCATCTCCTTGAGGGCGACGCGCTGATCGAGAGGCAGATGGTGCGCGGCGTAGACGCGGCCCATACCTCCTTGCGCTACGAGCCGCTCGATGCGATAGCGTCCTGCGCCGATGATGATACCTGGAGTCAGTGGTGCTTCCTGCGACATTACACATCCTCCTGCGGCGTCTCTTGCTGCCAGGCACTACCGCATACTGCCAGGGTAAGAGCATACCTCGATAAAGCCGGTCCAGCGGAGAGAGGGGTATTGCTTCCGAGCTGGTTTGATCGGCTACTATTTTACCACATATTTGGCCGGTTGAGACAGGTACCTGGCGACTGGTTTAGACGCGGAACATGCGGTGTGTCCAGAACTGGTGCGCGCCCAGCAGGTTGACGCCGATGCCAATCAGTCCCAAAGCGAAGAAGCGCCAGTCCACCCGTACTTCGTTGAGCACCAGGAGCAGGAAGGCGTAGGCATAGCCCTCGTAGAGGTAGCGGGCACCGAACTGATACCAGCCGGCGGCATGGAAGAGGAGCATCTCGGCGACGATGATGCCCAGCGTGATCCAGAGCATGGCGCGGGTCAGGCTGAAGCGTTTATTGCGCCAGAAGAGGAGCAGGAAGAGTGGGGTTGTCAGGAAGACGCTGGTCCCATACCCGCCGTTGAGCATGTCGATGACGGGGTGCCGGTCGAAGGGGCCGGTGAAGATGACACGAGGGAAGCTGAAGAAATTGGCGATGATGTTGGCGGGGATGTAATGGATGTTGAACAGTCCGGTCGTCATCATGGGGTAGCGCTGATGAATGAGGATGTTGTAGCCAGTCTCGAAAGGCGAGCCAAACAGGATAGCGTCGCGTACCATGAAGAGGCCGATCACGATGCCCATGACCACTGTGGGTGGGATCAGCCGTCGCCAGGGGATCGCCTGCCATTCGGGTCGGCGCGCCCGGAGTGAGGCGACGAAGGCTTCGAGGTGGGGCTGTGTGCCACCGTCCTGCCAGGCGAGGTAGAGGAGGAAGGGGAATCCCCAGATCACGGTTGAGCGGCTCAGGAACGCGCAGCCCAGGAGGAGCGCGCTCCAGGCGTAGTGGCGGCGGAATGCCAGCAGCAGGGAAAGGAGCGTGCAGGCCATGCCGATGATGTGGGGTGTGAACCATACGGCGCCGTGCAGGGAGAGCCAGAGGGTGATTGAGCCATAATAGCAGAGGATGGCGATGATCAGGTTTTCCCACCAGGGGCGTTGTGTCAGCTTATTTGCCCGGACCTGTTCGAAGAGCAGGTAGAGCAGGCTGAGGATGAAGGCGGAGACCACGGTGGTAAAGAGGATATCGCTCATGGAGAGGCCGAAAATGGCTACGAACGGCATCATGAGGATGGCGGGGAACGGTGGATAGACGATATACTCTTTGCCATGTAAGACGACGATGTCGCGCATCTGGGGTGGCAGATCCACGTTCCAGTGTCCGTGCAGGAGGCTCCATGCCTGGTAGACATAATGGGGTGCCCCCGAAGAGCCAGTGATAGACAGGCGCCACCGTTTTTGCAGGGCGATGAGCGAGCCCAGGGCGCCACAGAAGAGAGCAACTGCCACAATGATGTTGCGTAGCCCGAAAACTGGCTCAGTGTTGTCTCCGGTCGGTTGTATTGTCTCATCGGTGGTGCTGGTGGGAAAGGTGATCTCCATATCAGGACACTCCTCTCTGGTGCGGTGTGCATCTGGACTGGCTTCCCACAAGAGTGGGCCCCGTCGGTATGCTCCCCTGTCCCCTGCTGGGGCCGTTTGCAAATGGCTGGTGAGAGAGAGCAGGGGCTCTCTGAAACGCCTAGTCGGTTGCATAACAGATTGGCGGATGCCCCGGTAGGTCCAGAAGCGGTGCATCATGAAGTTGAGGGCAGTGACGATGATGATGGGCAGGGCCTGGGCAAAGATGGGGCGCCACCCGGCGAGATCGTGCAGGGCAAGGGCGGAGAGCAGGATGAGTGATTGTCCGGTGGCGCAGGTGACATGGTAGCGCGCGAGGCGGATGGGCAGGGGGCGACGGTGGCCGGCCAGGTCATGGAAGGCCAGCCGGTCGTTGGCGGCGAAGTTGATCAGGATGCCGAGCTCGGTGCCGGCGATGGCTGACCACAGGAAGGGCTGGTGTGCCAGCTCGGTGAGGAGCGATGTGACGGTGAGGGTCACGATGGCAGAGAGGCCACCGGCAAAGAGGAAAGCGGCGACGCGCTGCACTTCGCGGTGATGCCATAGTTGCCGGAGATTGGGGTGCTGTCGGTGTCTTGCTGCAGGGTGTTGAGCTGCCGCCAGATGCCATCCTGTATCCGTACGCTGATCTTCGTGAACGTTCACGTAATGCTCCTATTCCTGGCAAATTTGCGCCGTCGGGGGTGCAGGGAGACCCTTTGGTTGTTTCTGGCACGGCAAGGGTTCGTCATGGGCGCTCCCTTTCAATAAGTTCGTTACGAGTGAGGGGTGTGTGCAGACACTGCATTGTCCGGTGCATGATCTGGCGTGTATCAGGTATTACTGCGCTTGCTTCTGGGCGCGGGCGTACTTGCGCTTGAGTCGCCACAGTTCGAGCAAGGTCAGCCAGATGTAGCGCAACGAGCGCAGGATGCTGATGGAGGAGGATTCCTTTGTATAGCGTGTGGGAATAGGCACCTCCTCGATACGAGCGCCTGAGAGCACGGCTTCGATGATCATCTGGCTGTCGAAGACAAAGTCGTCTGAGTAAGCGTGGTAGTTCACCTGTTGCAGGAACTGGCGTGTATAGGCTCTGAGGCCACTATGGAGCTCAGAGAAGTGTGTGCCCAGAGCCCAGTTCTCGATGGTGGTGGTTAGCCGATTGCCGATGTAGCGGTAGAGAGGCATGCCACCTTTGCGCGGGTCGGCGCCATTGGCGAAGCGCGAGCCGAAGGTGAAGTCGGCGCGCCCGGCCAGGAGTGGCTCAACGAGCGCCGTAAGGGTTCTAGGATCATACTGGTAGTCAGGATGCAGAAGGACGATGATCGAGGCGCCGGCGCGGAGGGCCTCATCGTAGCAGGTTTTCTAGTTGCCGCCATAGCCACGGTTGGCGGGGTGGACAAAGACTTTCAGACCCAGTCGCCGGGCGACCTGGACCGTGCCATCTTTGCTGGCATCGTCGACAACGAGCACCTCGTCGGCCAGCCCTTCGGGGATGTCACGGTAGGTCTTTTCGAGAGTTTGCTCGGCATGGTAGGCGGGCATGGTTACGACAATGCGTTGACCGGACTTCATCGCGCTCCTCTGGTAGTGGCGCCGGCTCGGCCCATAGGCGGCTTGGCGCGAGATTCTCAGATACTGGCAGCTATTGCTGGTATGAAGCAAGATCTGCCATGCACAGGATTTGCTCCCATCCATAAATGCCTAACGAAACGAGATGAATGAGCGTAACATCTGGCGCGTGGTTTCTTCACAGTCTGGTACTTGATGCCCAGTGCTCTCAGGGATGGTGCGGTAGGATAGGGCTTGCCGCTGTGTCTGTCTGGCTCAGTTGTCTCCAGAGGGCAGGCTATGAGCAGTTGGTAACGGGATTACAGGGTGATCGCGCGGAGCGCTGCGTCATACGTAGCCACGTCCCTACGGAAGGTATCGGGGTTGGTGCCACGTACGCTGGCCAGGAAACAGGCCAGCAGTTGCAGTGGGACGACCAGCGGGAGGTTGGCGCATATCTCGTCGCTGGCAGGGGCGCCCAGATCGATCCAGGGGGTGCTACCCAGAGCGCGCGGTGTCTGGCCTACCAGCCAGATCTTGACGCCTATCTGGCCAGCAGCTCTGGCAACATCGGCAGCACGGTCTGCGGCGATGCCTGTACGAAGGGCATTGACGATGATGAGGTGATCGCCAGGTCCCAGGCTGACGATGGGGCCATGCAGGAAGGTTTCTAGTGGAGCGCCTTCGGCGTTGATGTATGCGGCCTCCTTGCATTTGAGCGCGCCCTCCATTGCTGTCACCCCACAGGGGCCTGGTCCGGTGAGGAAGAGGCGTGTTCCTGCTGCTATTTCCCGGGCTGCGTCGGCGATGGTGCTCTGTCGGGCGATTGCCGTTGCCAGGATGTCCGGAGCTTCGGCCAGGGCGGTGCGCAGGTGCAGGGCGACCTCTGGGCGGTCGCATATCTCAGCCAGGCGGCTGGCGATCTGGATCAGGATGGCCAGGGTGGTTGTGTAGCTGGCGGTGTGGGTGGATGAACGCTCTTGGGCGGTGGTTGTAAGGGCCAGCACGCCGCTTTCGGTGCTCAGTGGCGATCCCTGGCCAGTGATGGCGATCAGGCTGGCGCCGGCCAGTCGGGCTTTCTCCAGTGATTGGCGCGAGAAGAGCTTGGTGCCACGGTGGCTCAGGATGATTGCCACGTCCGCGGCGGTCAGTGGCTGGGGGTAGAGGGCAAAGTCGAAGGCGGGCACAGCCCAGGCATCGGCACCGGCGACACGGAGGAGGAACTGGCCGATCTGGGCGGCATGGTAGCTGGTGCCTGTGCCGATCAGGAAGATGCGGCGGGCACGCGCCAGCAGAACGGCGGCGGTGCTGGCGCTTTCCCAGGCGCGCTCGTCATGGACCAGACGGCGCATCTCGGTGGGCTGGTTGATGATGGTCTGGTAGGTGGCGGAGCTGGTTATGGTGCTGATGCTATCGTTCATGTTGTTTCCCTGCCTTTCGCTATGTGGTGTCGACAAAAGGGGACTCTCCGTCCCATGGGGTGGTCAGCCTTCCCTGTGCCCTGTTTCCGTATATTACCACGATGCGGGGCATCGTAATGGAGCCAGGTGAGGAGCACAGAAGGTATAAGGGTTGGACAGGGGGGGCGCTGTGTGGTTATGATATAGCTTGTTGTGGAGCCGCTGGCTGATGGCGGCGAACTGGCGGGAATGAGCGTTTCGTGCGCGTAATTGGTGCGTAAAAGGAGCAATGCAGGCATGTTCGATAGGACGGAGATGACAGCGACGTTTCTGGATCCACGCGATGACTTTCGCGAGAAGGGGGTGCAGTTAGAGACACGCGTTGATCCGTTGACGGGGCTACGTGGGCGGATCGCCCACTTCAGTGTCTTTCCGCAAGAGCAACCGGATTATGCACAGTTGCGCGAGCGTTCGCCGGCGGAGCGGTGTCCCTTTTGCAGGCCACTGGTCGAGCAGGTGACGCCACTGTTCCCATCGGCAATTGCCCCGGAGGGGCGCATCCAGGCTGGTGAGGCGATCATATTCCCGAATATTGCTCCCTATGGGGCCTATAGCGCGGTGGCGCGGATCACCGATCAGCATATTGTGGCGCCGGGGGAGTTCACGGCGACCCGGCTTGTTGACGGTCTGGTCGTTTGTCAGGAGTATATCAATCGTTTGCTGGGGGTGGCCACGGATTTGCGTTATTGCTCGGTGGGCTGGAATTATATGCCTTACTCTGGTGGGAGTCTGTTGCATCCACATTTGCAGGTGATGGGGGGTAGTACGCCCACAACGGTGCAGGCGGGGCTGGAGCGCGAGCGGCAGGCGTATGCGGAGGCACATGGGGGGCGGCTGATTGCCGATTTTCTGGGGGAGGAGCAGCGGCGGGGCGAGCGCTATCTTGGCACCACTGGTTCGGTTGTCTGGTTGGTACCGTTCATGCCGCGCGGGGTTGTGGGTGAGCTGATGGCGGTGGTGCCAGAGCGGGCAGCGTTTCAGGAGCTAACACGGGTAGAGCTGGGCGATCTGGCCGATGGTCTGATCCGTGCATTGCGCTTTTTTGCCGATCGGCAGCTTTATCACTGGAATATGGCGATTGACTTCAGCGTGACGGGCGATCCGGATCAGTGGATTATCTTACGGCTGGTCCCACGGATTGTGCTGATGCCGAGCTTTGGGGTGAGCGATTTCAACTGGGTACAGGTGACAGAGGGGGATGCATTCTGCACTGTCGTACCTGAGGAGTTTGCGGCGCAGGCGCGTGTGTACTTTCGTACGGAATAGCCATTCAGGCATCGGCGGCAAGGCGGCTGTGGCCATTTTCGTGGCGATGAGCAGAGATTGGCACGGCCAGGTCGCTGCAGATCGGGCTGAGCAGGAAGACTTGATACTGGAGGGTGGAGGTAAGAGCCGGTGATGCAAGAATCTAAACGAGCTGATTATCAGGAGCGTGCCGCCAGTTTTCTGGCAGCGGATAGTAGCGACCGTGCGTTCTCTTTGCAGACGGTCGGTACGCTGAGCATTGCTGATATGGAGCGGGCGCTGGCAGCGCGTAAGGCGGTTGCCGTCTTAAAGAAGGAGCTCAGCCGGGATCTTGATGAGCTTCTTGCTTACTTTCAGGCGATAACTGCCCGGCTTCAGGAGACGGGCGATCTGCTTAAGGAGCTCCGACGGCACTGGGAGCGGGATGAAGATGCTGCCCGTACGCTGGCGCGACTTATTTATGAGCAGCGGCTGGATGCGATGCTGATGCAGGTTGCGGCGACGCTCAGCGATTATACATGGGTGAGCGATGGTAGCCAGGCAGCGGAGGTAGGGGCGAATGGGAGCATGCCGCTGCCAGAGGCTGAAGAGGCGGCTCGTTTTGCGCTGGCGCATGAGGGGGGGTCTGCATCAGGTGATGCGGGCATGCCGGTAGAGCCTGAGATGGGCGAATATGGGGGCGATCGTATTGAGGTGGTGCCGGCGGCATGGGAGGAGGCCATACAGACATGGGAGCGGGTCGTGGAATCGTGGGAGATGCCGCCGCCATTGGACCCGTTGGAGCCTGAGGGGGCTGATGCGACGGAAGATGTGGGTGGTGCAGCCCTTGACGTGGGCGATATCCTGGAGTCAGCCTGACTGCCTGTGCGCAAACGGAAATGATGGGGAGTGTACTGGCGCGAGTGCTGTCTTGCTTGCGGGAAGGCAGCGCCAGGGGTTCCGGATGTGCCCGCTGATAATGGGTGAGAAAGCTCTGGGATGAACATACGAGATCTGGGGATATTGTTGCTCCTTGCGGCTATTTGGGGCGCGTCATATCTGTTTATTCGTGTTGCTGCGCCAGTGCTGGGTCCGGCAGTGCTGATTGAGGCGCGGGTCTTGATTGCGGGGAGTGCCCTGGTGCTGTATGCAGCGGCGATACGGCGGCTTCCTGATTTGCGGTCACGGTGGGGGGCGTATCTTATTCTGGGCGCGGTGAATTCGGCGATTCCTTTTACGTTGATTGCGACATCTGAGCTGTATCTGACGGCTTCACTGGCGGCGATTTTGAACGCAACGACGCCGCTGTTTACGGCGGTGGTAGCGGCGCTGTGGATGAAGGACCGGTTGACAATCAAGAAAGCCATTGGCCTGGTGCTCGGGCTGGCTGGCGTTGCGGTGCTAGTTGGTTGGAGTCCGCTGCCGCTGACTGGCAGGGTTCTGCTGGCGATCGGGCTCTCCCTGTTGGCTGCGTTTGCTTATGGTATCGGTGGCGTCTATGTCACGCGGACGTTCAAGGGTGTGCCGTCGTTGACGCTGGCAACAAGGCAGCAGTTCGCGGCAGGGGTGCTCCTCATTCCGCTGGTGGCGGTGGAGATGCCGGCGGCGCGATTGTCGCTGGCAGCGGCGCTGGCTCTGCTGGGGCTGGCACTGCTCTCGACGTCGGTAGCTTATCTGTTCTATTTTCATCTGATTGCGGTGGCTGGTCCCACAAAGACGCTGAGTGTGACGTTTCTGATACCGGTCTTTGGCCTTTTGTGGGGGGTGCTCTTTCTGGGAGAGCCAGTGAGTGCAGGGATGTTTGTTGGTTTGGCGATCATCCTGGTGAGCATTGTGCTGGTGACTGAGGTGCGTCTGCGCCTGGGGAGCTCAGCCGCTGGCCGGTAGGCCTCACCCCCTGGCCCCCTCTCCATGGAACATGGAGAGGAGGCCTTACTGCCTTGGGCTTGTCTGTACAGGTGCCGGCTTTTGCGAGTGGGTGTATCCTTATGTGGTCTGGTTTCTTCCCTCGCCGGTGGAACCGGGTTAGAGGTTGCGGTAGTCGAGGGTGAGGCCGTTTTTGGGTGGGGCGGGCTGGCGCTGAGGGAAGGTGTGGGCCTGCTGGAAGGCGGCATCGGTGGGGAATGCTGCCGGTGCGACGGCGCCGGTGTTCTCGGCCTGAGTCTGGCCGGCGGCTTCGCTACGGCTGCGCAGGGGGTTCAGGCCCTGGTCGCTATCCCCATAAGGCAGGGGTTCGCGACTGGCTTGGTAGCGTATGGCGCTGGTTGTATGGGGTTCATCGGGTTGTCGTGTTGCCATGCGGTTTGTGCGGCAAAGACTGCCGGGTTGATGCGGCAGAGGAAGCCACATTTCCTCCTTTCTTCTCTTCTTACTGCGGTAGCATGCGGGTATGTGCATGAGCAAGGGGTTAGCTGTCTATGGCATCGTTGCTGGCCGTCCAGGCTGGTGGTGGCATTGCGGATCAGGCTACCGGCTGACGAGGTGTTTGAGTCGTTCTGGTGGCTCTTCATGGAGCTGGGTGCGATAGATGTGGACCAGTTCACGGGCGGCTCTGGTGCGCTGGGCGGGGGTGAGATTCATCTTGCCGCCAGCGCCATCAAGGCGGGCGGCAGCGGCATGCACGGCGTTGCGGTTCAGGTCGCCGTTGGGCTCGTGCACGGGCAGATGGCAGAGGCTTTTGACCTTCTCTGCACCCGCAGGGTTGAGGTCCAGGATACAGGCGCCACAATAGGCGGCGGCGTTCTGGTAGTCGGCCGGGCTGAACTGTCCCCAGGGTTTATCTGAGATCATTGCTGTCTCCTTTCTCAATTGTTGTTGTTCTTATGCTGCAGCGCTCTGTACGGTGTGGGGGCGGGAGGTGAGGTGGGATTAGATGCCGCGATAGAGGCCACGCCAGTCGGTGACGGCGCCGCCATATTCGTGACGGACCTTGTAACTGATGTCGTCCTGGGTGAAGTTGAGGCCATAGAGGGGCTGGTCCTGGATAAAGAGGGCAGGGTTGACCTGGCCACCGACGAAGCCGATCTCGATGGTGTCTCCTTCCATTGGGTCGGCAACGAGGTACCAGGAGCTGTTGGTGGGGGGCGATGCGGCAGGGAGTTGTGGGGCAACGATCGGGGTGCAATAGCCCATCATCGGGTTGATGTCGTTGTTATTTGTTCCTGGCAGGCCGGCTGACTTCGTGATGGTCATGGCGACGAACTCCAGTTCGGGCGGGACCACCAGGAAGCGGGGGCGCAGGCCAATGCGTTTGCCGGCGTAGTTAGTCTGTTCGCGCATGGCGGTAACGCCGGACTGCATGGCGCTGCTCGAGAGGGCGCTGCTGCCAAGGTTGTTGTGGTGGGTGGCGTCGAAGAGGGGGTTGCCATCGTAGATGTTGGGGTTGGTGGACAGGAAGGCGTAGACAAACTCGGCCAGGGTGTAGGCAGCGGCGACGGCGAGCTTGGTGGGGATCTGCTTGATGGCATAGAGGTCGTCGTTAACGATGACCTCACGGCTGACGACTACGATGTTGCCGCGCTTGGCGGGTGTGTAGGTGGCAGCGGTGTCGGTCAGGCTGACCGTTTGATAGGGTGTGTCTTCGGGGACGATGGGCAAGGAGCCAAAGGCGCCCAGGCGGACACGGGTTTGCTGCTTGAAGTCCTTGATGGGGACGACGGTGCAGAACTTCATCCACTCGGCGGGCCATGCCTGGTAGTCTTTGAGCAGGCGCTTGTTCATGGAGGTGCCGAGGAGATAAGAGAAGGTGGCGGTGGTAGTATCGGCCTCGGAGATGCGCACGATGGGCGCGGCTTCGCTGATGGCGATCTCGCCGAGGACGGAGCGCTGGGAGAGGCCACCGGTGACGGCGGGGTCGCCGGTAACACGAGCGTAGGCTTCGCGGATGCCGGTGAAGCGGGGGATGTTGCCGAGATGGGCGCGGTCGATGTCGAGGTCGAAGAGGAGGTCAAAGGCGGCCTGAACCTTCTCGGCTTCGGAGATCATGTGGGAGATGCGGGGCTTTTCGTAGCCCATGCCGGTGATCTGGCCCATGCCGGTGGCCTGGCCAATGAGCGCGGCGAGCATGTCGCGAGTGGCGCTGATATCGGCGTCGATCTCGGCAGTTTCGAAGATGCGCCCGGCGAAGCGCTGTCGGATGAAGGCCTGTGCTTGTGGGGGCAATTTGCTTTCGGCGAGCTTGAGTTCGAGGGTGGCAGCGCAGCGTTCGCGTTGGGCCTGCTCGAGGATACGCTGGGCCTCATGGATGGAAGCACCGAGAGTGTGGCTATGGGCGGTGGGGAGGATGTCATCGTGGGTGTGCTCGTGAGAGGTGGTGGCATGGTCATGGGGATGGGTATGGGTATGGCTGTGGTCGTGGTTGTGGGTGCCGGCGAAGCTATCGCCGTGGGAGTGGCCATGATGGCTGTTGGGGCTATGGGTATGCGTATGGGCGTGGGTGTGGGCATGGGCATGGCTGTGGCCGGTGGCCGCGAATACGTCCTGGACATGGGCATGAGCGTCGGGCTGGATTGCCGGGTCCATGCCGGGCGGGGGTCCTGGCTGGCGGGAGATGCCACTGGGGGCGGTCTGGTCGTCCAAGGTAGGGGAACCTCCTGTCGAGTTGAGAATGCGCCGGAATTTACCGCCGGCGGATGGGGTGGTGACGATATCACACGAGAACAGCTGTTTGAGGGCGAGAACGTCGTAGACCGTTTTGCTGCCCTCCTGGGCGGGGCTGACCTCGCCGCTGATGTCGATGGAGAGGCCGATGACGTCGGGGTGGCCGGAGGCGGCCGCCTCGGCGATGAGTTGCCAGAGCCAGCGGGCGGCTTCAAAGATGTGGAGGGTGGCAACGACTTCGCCTGCTTCGACACGGGGGGCGAAGTAGTAGCCGACGATATCGCGGACGGAGCGGACGGGTGAGCGGTCATGGTCGGCGTAGGCGCGGGCGCCATCAATGGCGTGGGCGATCTGGGAGAGGACAAGGTCACTGTAGCGGTAGCCGTTGACCGATGTGCCCCGGCGGATGACGGTAACCTCGACCTCGCGGCGGTCCTGGTTCAGGGAATCTTCGCGGATGGCGAGCGTTTCGGTGATGTGCTGGTGCATGGCGGGTTAAGCCTCCGCCGGCGGGCTTGCCTGGGTGTCCGGGGGAGACCAGTCGGCCCAGGAGGGAGGATGAGCAGGCTGATGGGTGACCATGGGGTCGGGTGGGACGTGCTCACTGTCGCCATAGTCACCGGTAGGCAGGTCAGTCATTGGGTCGGTGGCGAGGAGGCCAAAGAGGCGCAGACCCTCGCGCTGGCGGCGACAGGAGGTGTCGGGGTCGGTTTTGAGGTCCTCCCAGCGCCGGGGCAGGAAGGAGAGGTGGGGCTGATGGCGGGCAATGGTAAGGGCCTCGGGATCGAGGTCGCCCGGGCGAGAAGAGGGGTTAGCGGGCATGTTGAGGGATCTCCTTTGTTGGCAGAACGCGGTGTGGAGGGTCTGGCGCCGGGCTGTGGGTGCGCCTGATGCCAGGCCCAGAGCACACCGCAGGGAGTGGATCTATCGACAGCAGCGGGCGGCTGCGGAACACCGGGTCTGGGGGCGAGGGGCCGCCGATGGACGCTGGCTGGCGGTCCGGCGTCCATCGGCGGCGGGGCGGAGGGGAGGAGGGAGGAACGGGAGGAGGGTTGGTCTGCGATCCCTGCCCCTGTTTAGAATATTTGTTCTATCTAATACTAGTATATCACATGTGTCAAGGGGTTCTCATCAACTCTCTGAGCGGGCGGGTGGCTTTACGGGGGCAGGAGGGGGTGCGCCATGTCTGGTGGGGCTTCACCCCCTGGTCCCCTCTCCATGGAACGTGGAGAGGAGGGAGAGGGAGGATGGCGCTTGCTGGTCCTCTGACCTCATCCCCGGTCCTCTGGTCCTCCAGGGAAGGGGAGCGGCACGGCAAGCATGCCCTGGATGGGCGCTTGCATTATCCAGGCAGTTGCGGTATGCTAGGGGCAATCTCTACGGTGTGGAGGAAGCGCGATGTATGAGCCCTGGAACTGCTTGATCAGCGGAGTGGTGTGCTGGGAGCATGTGGGGGCGATTATTATCCAGAATGGCGAGCCAGTGTTGCCACCATGCGCTGCTGGGCCGGCTGTCTATCGCGTGGCTATTTATGATGATGGGCTGCCACGCGTCTGTTATGTGGGGGAGGCGGGGGATCTTGCCCGACAGGTGAGGCTGTTTGCATTACCTAAGCCCTATATGCTGACGATACTGGCGCTGCGACAGCGGTTGGGGACGGCGCTCGGTGCCGGCATGGATGCGGCCTTTGAGCTGCTTCAGCTGGATGCTCTGCATCTCAACAGTCAGTTAGGGCCACTTGATCTTACTGATAGTGCGACGCGACGCTTACTGGCGTATGTGGCGATTCTGGCGAGCCGCCGGGAAGGTTTCGAGGTGGTGAATCGCTGAGGGTTTTGGGGGGTAGCGCAGACGCAGCACCTTGAGGAGGGTAGCCAGTGCTGCTAGTGCGACAACGCTTCCCAGTAGCCAGGCGCTCATGGTGGGAGAGCCCTGGACGATAGTGAAGGTGGCGGTAATTGCGGCGCCGGCGGCGAGTAGCTCGGCCATGACGGCGAGGCGCGTCAGCCAAGATCGCATTAGTGTAGCTCCTTTGCTCGACAACGATCTGGTTCACCTCATATTGTACTGCAAGAATCGCTCTGGATATACCGGGGTGCTGATAGCAGTGGTTGCCCCCTCAGGAGGAGAGGCTGTGGCATAGACTGTGCAAGGTAGTCTGAGCGATATGATCGGGGCAGGCTCGAGTACGGGCGTGATAGGAGTGAGAGAGAATGGATATCAACACTTCTGGGGTGGATGCTCCTGAGGCGGGCATGGATGAGATTGCAGATCGTCCGGTGGATAGGCATCGAGGGGATGCCGAGGCGAAATGGGCGCGGCGGCGGGATATCATTGTGACGCTGGTCGGTTGGGGGATAGCTATCTCCTTTACTGGCTGGCTTCTGGGCTTTATCATTGATGCGATTGTTATCGTGGCGTTTGCGGTGGTTATTGCGCTTATTCTGCTGCCGCTCGCCAGGCTTTTTGCGCGTGTGATGCCCTGGGGGCCGGCTGTTCTGTGCACTTATGTTGTGGCGCTCATTGTGGTGGTGGGATTCGGTTACTGGGTTGTCATAAACCTCTCGGTGGATATCAGCGAGCTGGTCCATCGCATCCCCATATATAAAGCTGAGTTTCAGGATCTTTTAACGCGGGTACAAACGTTTTTAAATCAGCGGGGCGTTCACGTCAACCTGGATGCTACGGCAATAGGAAATGCGCTCTTCAGCCAGATTAGCAGCAGTAGCGCGCAGATTCTCAGCGCTGTAGCGGGTGTGGTTGGCATTGTCGCTGGCATCTTCACCGGGATGGTTCTAGCAATTGTTATCAGTATTTATCTGGTCATTGATGGGCCACGGGCGGTCCGCATGCTGGGCGAGATTGTGCCATTGTCGCAGCGGATGCGTGTGGCGCGTTTCCAGCGGATCTTGAACCGGGTGCTGACGGGTTATATTCGTGGCCAGTTGACGCTGGCTGTGCTGGTTGGCTTGCTAGTGGGTATAGGGATGTTCCTGCTGGGTGTGCCTTATGCGACGATTCTGGGGGTCTTTGCGTTCTTTTTTGAGTTTGTGCCGATCCTGGGTGTCATTGCCTCCGGCGCGCTTTGTGTGATCTTTGCGTTGACGGTTTCGCCGCTGCTGGCGTTGTGGGTGCTGCTGTATTTCGCTGGTGTGCACGTGTTTGAGGGGGATGTGGTCGGGCCGCGCATCGTTGGCAATGCGGTTGGGCTGCATCCAGCTCTCTCGATTATGGCGTTGATCGCTGGTGCTGAGGTAGGGGGACTATTAGGGGCCCTCTTTGCTGTTCCAATCGCTGGTTCTCTCCAGGCGTTGGCGCTGGCAATTTATGATGAGGTGAAGCCGTCGGGTGCTCTGGCGCTGGCCACGGCGGCACGGCCACGGATGGGAGAGCAATCGGCGCTTCTGCGCCGGTTTAGCCAGGGGCCGGGAAGCAAACTTTTGTCCGTGGCGACATGGTCACAGCGCAGGCTGGCCGCTACCGGTTGGTGGGTTATCGCTACCCTGCGTGCGGTATGGCGGCTGGGCAGGCTGGCGGATAGGGGGGCTGACGCTGGTGGGATGCGATCCGAGCCGATGTCCGGTGAGTCTGAGGGAAGGGAAGGCTCTCCTGGTGAGAACAGGGGTCAGGAGAATCGTGTCCAATAGGAGGGGTGGGCGGATGGTGAAGCGGCGGCGTGATAAGGGCTTTGGCGCTCTCTGGGCCCGCTGCCGGCGGGTGACGCTGTGGTTCTTCGGGATCATGGCTGTGCTTCAGGCGATAATTGTGGCCTTGCTGAGTCTTCTGTCGTCTCTGCGACGGCAAGGGTCTGTGTCCTCTTTTCCCCATCGCGGGGCATTTCCTGAGGTGCTGGTGGATGGCAACTGGCTGCAGCTCTATGATTATGGGGAGACGCTCTATCAGGCGATGCTGGCGGCGATTGCGGAAGCCAGAGAGAGCATATTTCTGGAGACATATATTTGGAAGGGAGATGCGGTCGGCCAGGCGTTTAAGGATGCACTGATCCGTAAGGCGCGCGAGGGTGTAGCCGTTTACGCGATGTTTGATAGTTTCGCCAATCTGGTGGTGCCACGACGTTTTAAGCGTTTTCCCCCGGAGGTGCAGGTACTGGAATATGGTGCGCTGCGCCGGCCCTGGCATTTGCTGGACCCGCGGCGTTATGCGCTTGATCATCGCAAGCTGCTGGTTGTGGATGGGAAGGTGGGGTTTATTGGTGGCTATAACATTGGCGCGCTCTATGCCACGAAGTGGCGAGATACGCATGTGCGCGTGCGTGGTCCTGAGGCGGCGGCGCTGGGGCGTGAGTTCGTTGACTTCTGGAATCGCTTTACGCCACGTCATCGGCATATTCATCGTATGTTTGCGTCGGGTCTGCGCCCGACGATTACGGTGCTGCGCAACGATTCGATGCGGCTGATCTTCCCGATTCGCGATGCCTATATTGATGCGATTGATCGCGCGGAGCATCATGTGCTGATTACGGCGGCCTATTTTATTCCTGATCCGGTGCTGGTGGAAGCGCTCATCCAGGCGGTACGGCGAGGGGTGGATGTGCAGGTGCTGGTGCCATGGGAGTCGAACCATGTGACGGCGGACTGGGTAGGGCGCAGTCGTTTTGCGCGCTGTTTAAAGGGGGGTGTGCGTATTTTTGGCTACCGTGGGGCAATGTTGCACGCGAAGACGATGACGGTGGATGATGTGTGGTCTACCGTGGGCAGCGCCAACATTGATCGGCTGAGTCAGGTGGGCAACCATGAGATTAATCTGGTGGTGTATGATGAGGCATTTGCGCGGCAGCTCCATGAGCTTTTTGAGCTGGATAAGACCAATGCCTTTGAGCTGAAATGGGAGGATTGGGTGCAACGTCCCTGGTATATGAAGGTCAGCGAGCGTATGCTGGAGCCGTTACAGCCGCTGCTCTAGGAGGCTATTCCCTCCCTGGCCCTGCTGGCCTTACCCCTGGTCCTATTTGCCTCATCCTCTCTCGCGCTACGTCTGTCCCGCTCCGGCGTTGAGCAGGCCCGAAACCGTGTCAGGGGCGGGATCTGCCCTTAGGGGGAGGGGCTGGCAAGGCACAGGCTGGCGGGGGTATACTGCTGGCTGCAGGGGCTTTATAGGGAAGCGGGCTGCTGTAAAGGTTGCTCTTACCTGGTTAGAAGGTACGATGTCACAACTGCCTGCTATCGAGATGGGATCCGCAGAGCCACCAGCGATTGATCGGCGTCGGGCGCTGCTGATTCTGGCTTTATCCTGGCTGGTGGCGGTCAATCTGCGCACGGTGCTTCTAGCAGTGCCGCCGGTGTTGCCGCTCATCCACCATGATCTGGGCCTTTCCTACACGGAAGTGGGTCTGCTGACTTCGTTGCCCACGCTGTTAATGGGTCTGGCTGCTGTGCCTGGCGCGTTTCTGATTGCGCGGACCAGTGCGCGCGCGGCTGTCACGGTAGGGCTAGCTATTCTGGCGATGGGTGCGCTGCTGCGTGCGGTGGCATCTGATGCAGCGTGGCTTTTCCTGTTTACGGTGCTGCTGAGTCTGGGCATCGCTGTGGTCCAGCCAGCGCTGCCGGTGCTTGTCAAGCAGTGGTTTCCACGGCGCATCGGGCAGGCGACGGCGATCTACTCTAACGGGCTGATCATTGGAGAGATTCTGGCGGCTTCGCTCACGGGGCCATTGCTGCTGGGGGCTTTTGGGGCCGATGCCTGGCGTATGACCTTTGTGATCTGGGCGCTGCCTATTGGTGTTCTGGTGGTTATCTGGGCGCTGGCGGCCCCGCGGGCGCAACGGCTAGCTGGCGCGGTGAAGACGCGCTGGCAGGCTGGCTGGGCAACGGGCCGTGGCTGGCATCTGGGCTTTCTGATCGGCTCAGGGAGCCTGGCTTACTTTGCGATGAATGCCTGGATCCCTGATTATTATAAAGTGCTGGGGCGCACAGATACGGCAGCGGCACTGACGGTGCTCAATATTATGCAGTTGCCGGTGAGCGTGCTCCTGACGATGGCAGCGCGCTGGCTTGCGGGTCGGCGCTGGCCGCTGGTGCTTTCGGGTGCTGCCTGTCTTGTGGGGATGGGTGGCTGGTTTCTGGCACCGGCCGGCAGTGATCTGATCTGGGTGGGGCTGTTGGGGGCCGGCTCCAGCGCCGTTTTCCTGCTCAGTCTGGCGCTGCCGCCGCTTCTTAGTGGGGAGCACGAGGTGGCGGGGCTCACCGGGGTGATGTTGACGTTGGGTTACACGACGGCCTTTCTGGGGCCGCTGATTGGTGGCGCGCTCTGGGATGTGTCGGGGGTGCCGGCGCTGGCGTTTCTGCCGGTGCTGATTGCCAGTGCTGGCCAGGTGGTGTTGGGGGCAACGCTGCCGAAGGCCAGGGGTGCGTAAGGGGAGCTGTTTTTGTGATGTTGCTGTGAGATTGTGAGGGGCTATTGTGATCAATTTGTGAGGCTCTGGCCGTATGCTCTTCTTCACGGCGAGAGGTAGCGCTGCTGAATGCTGGTGAGAGGAGCATGGAGGATGGGCGAAGCTACTCTGGTCAGGCGAGCATGGACGCGACCAGAGTTGAACCGGCGTCCGTTTATTGTGATCTATGAGCTGACACGTGCCTGCCATCTAGCCTGTGTACATTGTCGGGCTGAAGCGCAGCCGCACCCGCATCCCCTGGAGCTGCGCACTGATGAATCGCTCCGTCTGCTGGAAAGCGTCGCCAAATTGGAGCCGGCGACGCTGGTCTTTACGGGGGGCGATCCGTTGCTCCGGAAAGATCTGGAACTACTGGTGCGTCATGCGGTGCTGTCAGGGCTGCGGGTGGCGATAACGCCCAGTGTGACGCGCCGGGTGACGGAAGCGGCGATTTGGCATCTGAAAGAGTGGGGCGTTTCTCAGATAGCCTTTTCACTGGATGGGGCCAGTGCGGCAACGCACGATGGCTTTCGCCAGGTACCTGGAACCTTTGATCGTACTTTGCGGGCGATGGCCTGGGCCAGGGAGGCGGGGCTGCTACTTCAGATCAATACGACGGTGACGAAGGCTACCGTTGCGGATCTGCCAGGGATTGCGCAGATTGCCGAGCAGTCCGGAGTGCGGCTCTGGAGCGTCTTTTTTGCGGTGCCGACGGGGCGTGCTCGGAGGGAGAGTTTGCTGACGCCGGCAGAGCATGAGGCAGTCTATGAGTACCTGGCGGAGTTGAGCCAGCGGGTACCATTTGACATCAAAACGACGGCGGCACCGGCGTACCGGCGGGTGGTGCTCCAGCGGCGTCAGGCGGCGGGGGCCGGCGATGTGGCTATTGGTCCTGGACGTGCGCCGGTGGCTGTCAATGATGGGCTAGGGTTTGTGTTTATCTCCCACATTGGAGATATCTATCCGAGTGGCTTTCTGCCGATCAAGGCGGGAAATGTGCGCCGCGACGATCTTGCGGAGGTCTACCAGAACCATCCGTTGTTCCAGGCGCTGCGCGATCCGGGTCAACTACGGGGTAAGTGTGGCGTTTGCGAGTTTCGTGATGTTTGTGGTGGGAGCCGTGCCCGTGCTTTTGCTATCTCTGGCGATCCACTGGCGGCAGATCCGAGTTGTGTCTATGTGCCCGCGGCTTATGCCGCCAGCCGGCAATCAAGTGGGCACGGAACTGGAGCGGTTCCAGGCTTCTCCCACAGTACCAGGCAGGATCATAAAGGTCCGGTTGGTGTGCTGGTCATGGCCTATGGAACACCGGCGGGGCCAGATGAGGTTGAGGCATATTACACTCATATTCGCCACGGGCACCGGCCCAGCCCTGAATTGCTTGCTGATTTGCAACGTCGCTATGAGGCGATCGGTGGTGTCTCACCACTGCTGGAGCTGACCCGTAAGCAGGCAGCAGGTATCCGGGCGGCACTGGATCGCATGGATCCCGGTCGCTTCCGGGTGGCGCTGGGCATGAAGCATGCGCGACCTTTTATCGAGGATGGGCTGGCTGAGCTGGTGAATGGCGGTATGCAGCGGGTCGTAGGGCTTGTTCTTGCTCCCCACTATTCGGCGCTGAGTGTGGGGGAATATCTTCAGCGAGCCCGTGCGGCATGTGTTCCATCCGTTGCGTTTTCGGCGGTTGAGCAGTGGCATCTGACCCCAGGCTATATCGATTTCCTGGCTGGGCGTGTAGGCGCAGTGCTGAATGAGCTGGTCAGGCAGGCCGGTGTTGGGCGTGAGCGGGTGGAGGTGATCTTTACCGCGCACAGTCTCCCGGCCCGTATTCTGCACATGGATGATCCGTATCCCCGGCAAGTGCGAGAGACAGCAGAGGCGGTGGCTGCCCGTGCCGAGCTGAGCAGATGGTCAGTTGCCTGGCAGAGCGCGGGGCGTACTGCTGAGCCATGGATCGGTCCGAGCCTGCTTGATGTGCTGGCTGAACTGCCCGGGCGTGGTGTGGCGGGTGTTGTGGTCTGCCCGGCCGGATTCGTGGCTGACCATCTGGAAGTGCTCTACGATCTGGATATTGAAGCGCGGCAGTTTGCGGAGCGGCAGGGTCTGGTCTTTGGGCGCACATCTCTACCCAATGTCGATCCGGTTTTCTGTGCTATGCTGGCCGAAGTTGTGCGCGCGCATCTGGAAGGCGGCGATGGATAGGTCCTGGCATGTCGCGATTGTCGGTGGCGGGATTACGGGTCTGGCTACCGCTTATTATCTTGTGCGGCAGCGGGAAGGCGCCCTGCTGAGGGTGACGCTGATCGAAGCAGATGGGCGGCTGGGTGGGAAGATCCGCACCGAGCCATTTGCTGGCATGGCGGTTGATGCTGGCCCTGAGGCGTTTCTGACGCGAATGCCGTGGGCGGTTGCGCTTTGCCGGGAGCTGGGCCTGGAGGGGGAACTGGTTGCACCGGTTGCCAGTAAAACATGGCTGTGGAGCAGGGGCCGGTTGCGACCATTGCCTGATGGTCTGGTGCTTGGTGTGCCGACGAGCATGGCCGCTATCGTGCGCTCCGGTATACTCTCGCCAGCGGGTATCGTGCGTGCGGGGCTTGATCTGGTGTTACCGCGCTGTGACTGGCCAGCGGATCCATCGGTTGCCCAGGTCATTGGGGCGCGCCTTGGTCGGGAAGCGGTAGAGCGTCTGGTTGAGCCGATTCTGGGGGGAATCCATGCCGGTCGGGCGGATCGCCTGAGCCTGATGGCGGTGGCTCCTCATCTGATGATGGCGGCCAGGCAGTATCGCAGTCTGATCTGGGGATTGCGCGCCAGTTTGCCGCCGCCGGGCGGTGGCGCGTCACCGGCGCTGTTATCCGTGAAGGGTGGGCTGGTGCGCCTGGTGGAGCGACTGCGTGTGGCGCTGGATGGCTGCGATCTGCGGCTGAGCACGCGGGTGACGTCCGTTGCGCGCCAGTCCGATGGCCGCTACCGCCTTGCGTGTGTGGGGGGGCCGGCGATTGTGGCGGATGCGGTGGTGCTGGCTGTGCCGGCCTGGGTGGCGGCGGGCCTGCTGTATGCGGTGACACCGGCTATCGCGGCTGAGTTGGCGGCTATCTCTTATGCCTCAGTGGCTGTGGTCACTCTGGGCTATCTACCGAGCGCCTTTCGGCAGCCATTTGATGGGAGCGGGTTTCTTGTGCCGCGCGTTGATGGGCGTTTGCTCACGGCGTGCTCCTGGCTCACGAATAAGTGGCCGGACCTGCGCCGCGGCGGTATCATTGTGCTGCGTTGTTCAACGGGTCGTCTGGGTGACGATCGGGCGGCACGGCTGGAGGATGGTGAACTGGTTGAGCAGATCCATCGTGAGCTCGTCGCGGCTGTGGGGGTCCAGGAGCGTCCGATCGCTGTGCAGGTGACCCGCTGGGAGCAGATGTTTCCGCAGTATGAAGTCGGGCATCAGGCTCGCGTGGCGCGGATCGAGGCCGGGCTGGCGGCTTTGCCCGGACTGATTCTTGCCGGTGACGCATATCATGGCCAGGGGATTGCCGCCTGTATCCATGATGGCGAGCTAGCTGCAACGCAGGTACAGGCGTATCTTGCTGGTCGGTTACGAGCCATTACGGCGGATGTGCCGTCTTCGCATAGCCGTGGTGTGCTGGACTATGGCGCCAGTTAATAGGGTTGGGTAAAGTGGCTCGCTGAGCTTCCTTTTGCTATGGTGTCCAGTGGAAGATAGGGTGGATGTTGCTGCTTCGTCTCAGGATCAGGAAAGGAGTGCAAGCCATGTATGTTGTGGCCAATCGGATCTATGTGCGGCGCGCTTTTGCAGCGCCGTTTGAGCAGGCGTTTGCTGCTCACGCAGATGATGGGGAGGGGGTTCCGGGGATGATCCGGAACCTGGTGCTCAGGCCTGATAATCCTGACGAGCAGCCGTATATTGTGATGACCTTCTGGGAGAGTTTAGAGGCGTTCCGTGCATGGACGCAGAGCGAGTCATTCCGTAGAGCACATGCGGGTATGGCCCATGCGCCGAGGGATATGTATTGGCGGCAGAACCAGCTGGAGATCTATGAGGTGATCCAGGATACCGGTGGGCTATAGTTCCAGGTCCTGCCAGCGTATCTGACGGAGCCTGTGGTAGGGGTGGGGTGAGCGGTGATGGCGGGTGGCGTGGCCATGGTGGCGGGGGCTGGTATGCGTGCCGCGATGGCGGCTGTCGCTACTCTCGGCTATGGCTTCTGCCGACCAGATGTCCACGCCATAGAGGATGTTCATCTCGATGGCTGCGAGTGGCCAGTTATCGTTGTTGGCGAAGATCATGAGGGCGTTCCGGGATTCGCTGTGGCGGGCGCTGGGACAGCGCCTGCTGGTTGCAAGGACAGCTCGTGCAGCAGGATAAAGGCGCGCAGCCGATCGTAGTGCTGCAAGAAGGGTGCGGCATAGGCTGGGTTGTGGACGATGGTGAGCGTGTTGCTCTGCTGACTGGCGGAGAGCGAATAGTTCCAGCTGCCGCACTCGACCGCTTCTTCATCCACGACGGTGAATTTGCTATGCAAGATCTGGCGGTGCACCGGGCTGGTGCCGATGAGCAGGGGCACTCTGGCCTGGAGCAGGCGCTGGACTTCGCTGGCTTCGGCCCGTCCTTCGGCCTGCGAGTGATCCAGGATGATGCCGATCTGGACGCCGGCTTGATAGCGGGCGATGAGCAGGTCGGTGAGTCTGGGCAGGTGGAAGCCGTAGATGACGATGTAGATGGAGCGTCGCGCTTGGCTCACGAAGGCCAGGTATTCGCCCTGGGTATCGTCGAAGGGGGCAAAGAGGGTCCGGATCGTCACCGATGTGGTTGCGGGCATGGGGGGTACCTCCTTTTACTGTCTTCCGAAGATGATGTTGCGGGGCTGGGTCGAGGCCACATCGTAGGCACCATCTCCTTTGAGGCCGATGTCTGTCCCACCGACGTTTTTCTCATCGGTTGCTAACTGTGGGAACTGGACCACCGGCGCCGGTTTGGGTTCACGGGGGGTGCGATCGCCCGGCGCGTTAGCGGGCGGCGCCGGCGCTGTGTTGCTGGCCAGCGTCGAGGTTGGGGCGCTCTTCTCCTGCTCCGCTGCGATGCGCGCGAACTCGGTGATGGGGTCGATCTCTTCATTCAGGATGGTGAAGAGGAGCTCCATAGCCGTTTGCCGGCTGAGGATGCCCAGCTCGCGTGCCTGACTGAGCGCCTGGACCAGATAATAGGCTGATTGTCCCAGGGTGAGATTATCGTCAACGTCGATTTCGGGAAAGATAATATCGTAAGCGGCGCTGGCGGATTGGGGCAAGGTACCTGCATGCTTTGCCTCGGCGATTACCCGGTCGAGGATACAGCGGAGGATATACTCCATTTTCTTCTGGCGGCGCTGGAACTTGAGCAGGGTAGGCAGGCCCATGGCTACGGCGGTCGCGCGGTTGGCGTTCTGGCCATCGCTCAAGTAGTGCTCAGGCAGGCCGGCACCGACAGCGATCATCAGTTTAATGGCGCGACCATCCTCTGCCACCTGATCGGCGAGAATCTTGGGATCTCTGGCTTCCCACTTTTCGGCTTCGTTATGGAAGATAACCGTTCCTGGTTCTGGTGGGTATTTCCATGCTGCCTGTTTTGCTGCCAGTGTCTTGCGATCGGCGCCCTGGATGGTGACATCCCAGATGAACGCGCCGCGATACTTGTTGATGCGGACGCGATCGGTGAGCCAGTCCTTATAGCGCCGCAGCCAGGGGAGGAGTGTGGCTAGATCGGAGTGGCCGCGCTTGGCGTTGGAGACCTTGTTGATGCAAAACTGCATGACTTCGTCGGGGACGGTGAACCAGCGGCCCGCAAAGTCTTCGGGTTGCTGGGGCATGGCGGGCTGGCCGGGGATGGTGGCCGATGGTCCGATGGGTCGGCGATGGACGCGCAAGGGCTTCTCGATGTTTTCGGGGTCAGATTCGATCTGATCGATGATACTGGGGTCGATCTGGGCGATCTTGACGGCACCGTTGATGGGATTGACGAAGAAGCGGATGAACTGCTCGCCGTAGAGGGCAAGTTCGGTACAGATGGCATGGACGCGCTCGTCCATATGATTATCGGGGTCGTGCCAGAAGGCGTCGATGACCTTCTGGACCTTGGGGTGGTGGGCGGTAACGGTGACGCCTTTGCCCAGGACGAAAGCGGTGGTCATTTCGATGATGGCAAAGGCAAGGGGGTTGGCGTTGTAGGCTTCGTAGCACTGGTTGTGGATCTCCAGATAGGTGGAGGGGATGACATCTTTCTGGTACCAGTTATCGGAGAGGCGGCGCCAGAAATAGTCCTCTTCGGTGCCCGACGCCGTGCGGCCCCAGTACCAGTCCTCCTGGGTGGGACTGCTGGCCAGCAGGGCAGGGTTGATCTGCTCGCGCACATGGCGAGTAGCCGGCTGATCTGCTGGTGGGAGGGCAGCTGGCGATGGGGAAGGTCGGTAGAGCAGGGTATGAAGGGAAGTGCGGATTGGTGTAAAGAGGCGCATGGGGGGAAGTCTCCTGTGAGAGGAAAGGTGGTGAACTGATGTTCTATATTTACTATACCATAGATGTCAAGCAGGGAACGCGCAGGGGTGGCGTCTGGCCGGGCACAAACTGCCTGCCACTCTGAGAGGGGGAGGGGGTATGCCGGGCAGGGGTGTGATTTTCCGCTGCCCGGTGTTGACCGGGGCCGCATAACAGCGGCCCCGTCATGCCGATCAGCCGGTGATAATGTTGTGTACCTCGGCGATATCGGGCTGGCCCGGATCGAGGCCCAACTCGTGAAGGATGGGCATGAGGGTCTGACCAAATATGCCAAAGGACTCTGGCGATTCCCATACGTCGACGACGCGCATGTTGCTTTCTGAGCCAAAGCAAGCGTGGTAGATCCGGCCCGGCGGGGCACCGGCTCCAGCCATCTCGAGCCGTTGGATTACCTCGTCGTATTGGGCCGCGTTCATTGAGCGTGGTGTAAAGATGACAGTGATAGCCATGGATTTCTCCTTTCAGTTCCAGTGGGACATGCTGATAGGTGCTCGCGGTAATTGCTAGTGATCGGTGGTACAGAGATGATCGGTAAGGGTCTGCTGATAGAGAGTATAGCCGGGTGGAGTGCTCATTTCCCAGTTCAAAAGGTGCTCATTTTGTGCTCATTTTTGCAGGAATATGCTTATGGTTTTCTGAGCGCTTGCTGAGTGTGGGAGTGATGTGACACGGCGGGCAGTTCGCCGGTTGTTTTGATTAGCCGGGCCCAGGGGTCGCTGAGAGAGAGGAGCCAGAAGCTGAGCAGGGCAATCCAGCAGATGATGAGGAGGTAGGTGAGGAAGATGAACAGGTGTGCTGGTCGCCAGGAGCTGGTAAAGATGCCTATGGCATGGAGTGCGGCCAGCGCAAGGGTCAGGAAGGGGAGATAGGGGGGCAGGTTGTCGACGCCGCGCAAGCCCAGGGCAGCGGTGGCGAGCGCCAGGACCTGCAGCAGGCCGGCGCTGGTGCCCAGGTTGGTGTTGATGGTGGTGAGAGTCGAGGCAAGGGCAACCCAGAGCATGCTGGAGCCGGGGTTGTGTGCAGCTGTGGCAGCGATAGGCGAGATGATGGTGAGAGCGATGGCGTTGATGATTTCCATGAGGAGCACATCCATGGCAAACGCGCCGGTGGCGATTGCGAGCAGGCGGCGATGGTTATGGGGGACGGCGCGGTAGATAGCTGCTGCGAAGATGAGCAGGATGAGGTACAGGATCATATGGGTCCAGGCGATGATTGTTGCGGGGGTGCGTGCCAGCCAGAGGGCGTTCAGAGAATCGATGGAGGGCTGCGCGGGTGGAGGGACAGCTGCCAGGGCAAAAGCGTAGGTAATGAGGTTGCCGATGGCGAAGATGAGGCCGGTGAAGCCACCCCACCAGAAGAGATTCTTCCAGGGAAACATGTGTCTGGTGTCGGGTATGGTCGAGGTGTTTATGGTTGTGGTCTGTGGGTTGCCCTGCTGATCGTTCATCGGCACCGCCTCCTCCAGGTTCAGCGCTGTGACAAGGGCTATGATACCATGGAACTGGAAGCCGGTACAGCCCTCTGGGACTATTAGAAGCTCAGGCCGAAGGTCTGGAGGAGGAGCAGGATATTCAGGATGATGATGATGCTCACCACAGTTATGGCTGCCAGTGTGGTACTGGGCCGGTTTACCAGTGCTCCCATCACCTGTTTGCTGCTGGTGAAGAGCACCAGGGGTATGGTGGCGAAGGGGAGTGCAAAGCTGAGGATCACCTGACTGAGGATGAGTGTTTGTGTGGGATTGAGGCCCAAACCGATAACCACCAGGGCGGGGGCCATGGTGACCAGGCGGCGTAGCCAGACGGGGATAGTCCAGCCCAGGAACCCTTCCATTACGACCTGCCCGGCCATGGTGCCGACCGAAGATGAAGAGATGCCCGACGCCAGCAGAGCAATGGCAAAGGCAGTAGCAGCCAGCGGGCCCAGGAGGGGTGTCAGAGTCTGAAAGGCGGTCTCGATGCTGCTGATGCCGGTGAGGCCATGGTTAAAGAAGACGGCTGCGGCCATGTACATCATGGCGGCGTTAATAATGCCGGCCAGGCCGAGGGCGATCACGATGTCGATGAGCTCGAAGTGCAGGAGGCGGCGTGCTTCGCCATCATTCCGGGGGATGATCCGCCGCTGGGTAAGTGCTGAGTGCAGGTAGATGACATGCGGCATGACGGTAGCTCCGAGCATGGCGACGGCGATCATAATGCTCTTGCTGTCGAGCGCGGGCACAAGCGCGTGGTAGGCGATGGCGCCGAGGTCTGGCCGGGCGAGCAGTGTTTCGATCAGGTAGGCGATGGCGATGACGCCGACCAGCGCCGTGATGATGGCTTCCAGGGGGCGAAAGCCAAAGCGCTGGAGGGCGAGAATGGCGAAGGTAACGATGCCGGTGAGCAGCGCGGCGACCACGAGGGAGATGCCCAGGAGGATGTGGAAGCCGATGGCTGCGCCAACAAATTCGGCCAGGTCGGTGGCCATGGCTGCGCCTTCGGCGATGATCCAGAGGCTGATACTGATAGGCCGTGAGAAGCGCTGGCGACAGACTTCTGCCAGATTCATGCCGGTCGCGATACCCAGCTTGGCAGAGAGGAACTGGAGCAGCATGGCCATCAGGTTGCTGATGGTGATGACCCAGAGGAGTTTGTAGCCGAAGAGCGAGCCGCCCTGGATGTTGGCGGCGAAGTTGCCGGGGTCCATGTAGGCAACGGAAGCGATGAACGCTGGGCCCAGGAAGGGTAGGACCGTTAAAAGCCGGTTACGCTTGCTCGTGCCGCGTAGAATATCGAGCGCGTCGCGGCTAGAGAATGCTTTCAGCAGTTTCGAGGAATCGACGGAGAGCCGCATTGGCTTAGCCTTCCCTTTCCAGCGCGGTCTCGCGAGAAGCTACCGATGGGGTCACAAGGATGGCGGTGGCTACCTCAGGGCCGATGGCATGTTCGACTTCGGGTTCAGCCGGGGAAGGGCGCACACGCACACGCACCGGTCCGCCGAATGGGGCGCGGTCAATAACGCTGACCAGCGCGCCAGGGCGTAGTCCAAGGGTGTCGAGGTAGCGCAAGAGTTCGGGCATCTGATGGCTGATGCGGCGCACGAGTAAAGGCTCGCCGATGGGAGCCGAGCCCAGCGTAGTGTGCGGCAGGGTGGGCACGCTGCCATCCTTGGCGGGGATGGGGTCGCCATGCGGATCTTCAGTTGGGTTGCCGAGCAGGGCATCAATTTTATCTTCGAACTCTTCGGAGATCACATGCTCCAGGCCCTCTGCCTGATCGTGGACTTCATCCCAGCGGAAACCAACCATGCGTGTCAGGTATAGTTCGATCAGGCGGTGATGGCGCACGATCTCCAGGGCGAGGCGCTGTCCCTCGTCGGTCAGTTCGACGCCTCGATACTTCTGGTGGCGCACGAGCTGGTACTGTGCCAGGCGTTTGAGCATATCGGTGACTGAAGCTGGCGAGACATTCAGGCGCGTCGCCAGGGCCGAGGTGGTCACGCGGTCATCTGTGCCGGCGCGCTGCGCTTCCTCGTGGAGGAGATAGATTGCCTTTAGGTAATCTTCGACGATCTCGCTGAGTTCATGGGTGGAGCGCAATGCTGAGCGGGTCATAGAAGCTTCATCTAAAGCCAAATTTTGTTTCCTATCAGGTCAAATATTTTTTTAAACTCACTTAAATTATAAGGGCAAAAAGAGGAAAAGTCAAGCCGGTGGGTATGGCACTTGCCGGCTGTGAGCTCCCCCTGGTCCTCCCTGCTGAGGGAGGACGCCGAGCGGATGCCAGGGGAGGGGTCTTGCAGGATGCAGCGATATCTACTTGATCACGCTGCCGGCAGGGTGATAGCCGTACACGGAGGTGAGGGCATGGACGAGGCAGCGTGGTCCCAGGATAGTGCCGGGATTGCAGACGGTATTGCAGCCGAGATGGCTGTCATCGCCGATGATGGCGCCCATCTTGTGGAGGCCGGTAGGATAGCGCTGGCCATTGGCGCTGACACTGATCAGGCCGAGGTCCAATCGCAGGTCGGCGAGCCTGGTGCCGGCGCCCAGGTTGACGCGGTTGCCCAGGATGCTATCGCCGACGTAGGCAAAGTGTGGGGCCTTGCTATGCGGGAGCAAGAGGCAATTTTTGGTTTCGGTTGCATGGCCAATGAGGCTGCCGGTGGCGGCGATTGTGCCGGCCCGCACATAGGCGCCATGGCGCACGACGACGCCACGGCCAATGATACAGGGTCCCTGGATATATGCGCCGGCCTCGACGACGGCATCCACTTCGATAAGGATATGCTGCCCCACGAGATAGGCGTGTGGATCCACATGGCCACGCACGCGCGGTTCAGCGGTGGTGTGGGCCAGGATGTAGGCGTGGAGTCGCGACAGCACTTGCCAGACCACCTGCACCCCCGCAAAAAGGTCATGGTATTCAAATGAGGTGAGGTCAAAGAAGAGATCGGGATGAAAAAGAGCGGCGGCGTTTTCCATATTGTTCAAGAGATCGCGATATGGGAAGGGCGTGGCATCGCAGGAGGTTTCGATGCTAGACATGGCTCTCCTCTCTCTGTTTGAGATGGTGTGCCCATTTTGCTTTGGGCATCGCTGGTTCTGATCGGGCAGGGAAGATATCCATGTGCGCTGCCGCGTGCCTTGATTGTGGTGTCCTGCCTATTCTTCTTCTTATTCTTCTTTTAATACGAAACGAGAGAGCGTACAAAGTAGTAACGGGGAACGAGACGTTCAAGCTGGAGCATGTGAGACTGGCTTCATGAGAGATAAGCCCAGGCATTGTCTGCATAGCTGATCGCGTTTGATAAAGCAGGTCAGGCAGCAAGAAGTGTGCCGTGGGCAGGCAGATGTGCGGCATTTTAGACGATGTGCGCTGTGCTGGAGAGGAGGAGAAGGTTGCCAACGATAGCGCCGGCGAGCGCAGCGACGGCGGCGAGGTACATCAGGCCGGTAGCTGCCTGCATGGCGCGCCCACGGTTACCATCACGGCTGCAGATGCGTGCGGCAGTTGTGACACTGGCGGGGAAGATGCAGCCGGCGGCCAGCCAGCCCCAGAAGAGCAGGGGCAATGGGAGGAAATTGCCAGGGGGGGTGGAGATGGGGGTGAAGAAGGCGCGCCAGAGGGCCAGGATCAGGAGGAAAGCCAGCGCGCCAATAACCATTGTGGCCAGCCGGCGCATAGGGCGGGCAGTCAGTCGGGGGGTGACGAGGTACCAGTGGCCCAGCAGCATACCATCCCACGCTGCGCCGAGCGCCAGTGCTTCGCTCGCCAGGACGAGGGCGCTCCAGCCAAGGAGCTGCCACGAGCCCTGGTCGAAGAGGACGGCTGCCAGGGCCGTCAGCCCGCCGGCGAAGCTGAGGATGCCGATGGCGGTGCGTAGCCGGTCGCGTTTCGTGAAGAGGAGCACCCAATAGAGGGCCAGGCCAATGCCCAGTGCGCTGAAGCCGATGCGCGTTGCGACGCCGGTGCTGATGGCGCTCTGGGCGGCCCAGGCAATGAGGGTTATCATGAGAAGGACGCCGCTGCTCAGGCGTAAGAAGCCTCGTGTGACGTTTCCCAGTTGCTCGCTGATCAGGAGGCCAAAAAAGCCGCCGACGGCGACCTGGAGGAAAGTGAGATAACAGGTCAGGATGATGCCCATGGTAATCCTCTGGCGCAAGCACTGTAGCATTCTTGCTTCAAGCATAGCACAGTGAGCGGGGTGGATGCAATGTATGTGGGGTTAGAGGCCCCAGAGGGAGTGGGTGCTGGTGCTGCAGAGGAGGGCGCCGGCGCGGCGTACGCGCTCGACATCTGCAGCGGTGCGGATGAAGCCGCCGGCGATGAAGGGCCCGGGGAGGAGCTTGCGGAGGATGGGAGCGATGTCTGGGAAGATGATGCCAGGGAGGATCTCCACGATGTCGGGGTGAGCGTTCAGGACGGCGCGTACTCCTGAGTCAAGCGAGCTATCGTCAATGAGGAGGAGGCGGTGGATGGCGACCAGGCCCTCGCTGCGTGCGGCGGCGATGATCGGGGCCCGGCTGGTGATGATTCCATCCACGCCAATGGTGCGGAGCCAGCGCACACCGGCGCGGTCGGGGCTGACGCCGCCGGCCAGTTCCAGGTGGACGACGATCGCTTTGCCGCGCTCATGGGCCGCGGCGATGAACGGGCTGATGTGGAAGACATCGCAGCGCAAGAGGAAGATAAGCGCAACCTGAGAACGGATGGCGGCACGGATATCGTCCTCCGATTTGGTTGCTGCGGCAACGGGATGCCGGTGGATGAGCTGGAGAAAGCGCGCGATTTCTTCTCTGTGCTCGGCCATTTTCTTGAGCCCCTTGACAAATGGTGTGGGAAGAAGTACGATATAGTATACAGAAATGAAAATGACAATACCACAAGGGATGGGGTGTAGCTCTTAGCGCTCCTGAAAGCCCCCTCCTGGTTTTGTGGTTGCTGTGTCTCACGTTTAAGCGGGCAAGGACATTGATTGGAGAAGTCCTGAGCGCCCTGGAGGGGCATCTCAGGACTTTTTTTATGGGAGCGTGGCATGCGTACCCTCGCCAGTCTGCCGCTTACGACCACGGTCATACCGGTGGTGGATAATCGCCCGGCCCTCGAGCATGCGCTCGCTATCCATGCCGGTGTCATCTTTATTGCCCGCTATGACCTCTTTGAAGTGGAAGCCCTTTTGCGTACCCATGGTGGTCACCGGCCTGCGCTCTTCGTCTATGCTGACCAGATGGAAGGGGTCAATGCGGATCAGGCGGGGTTGCGTTTTCTGGCAGAGCAGGTAGGTGTTCGGGGGATCATCTCGTTGCGTCCCAGTACGCTTGCTCTGGCGCGCGAGCTGGGCCTGGAGGCAATTCAGCGGCTGTTTGCACTTGACTCAACAGGGTGGGAGACGGCGCGCAATGCCTTTGTTGCGGCGGTTGTCAGCATGGTCGAGATTGCGCCGGCGCTGGTGCTGCCGTATCTCGGCGCATCTTTGACCGAGCAGCTCGGCGTACCCTTTTTGGCTTCGGGGTTGGTAACCAGTCGTCAGCAGATCGATCGCATTCTGGCGACCGGTGCCTGCGCGGTAGCGACGTCACGGCGAGAGCTCTGGAAGTGAGATCCTAACCGGAAGGAGGTGAGCGAGCGCGGCACAGCAGGTCGTGAGCAGCAATCCTAAAACTGCCTATGGTACGGAGCAAAGGTGCAAGGCGTGGGCACAGGTGTGCTCGTATAACTCGTATAAAGAGAGAGGTCAGTGAGCTATGAAGAAATTGATCAATCGGCCAGAAGATGTGGTCAGAGAAGAGTTGGAGGGCATTGCCCTGGCACATGCGGATCTGGTGCGTGTGGATCCACAACTGCAGGTGATTGTGCGCAAAGATGCGCCGCGGCCGGGGAAGGTTGGGGTGATCTCTGGTGGCGGCAGTGGCCATGAGCCGCTGCATGGTGGCTTTGTTGGCGTCGGGATGCTGGATGCTGCCTGTCCTGGTGCAGTCTTTACCTCACCGGTTCCCGATCAGATGCTGGAAGCGACGAAGGCAGTCAATAGTGGGGTGGGGGTACTGCATATTGTTAAGAACTATACGGGTGATGTGATGAACTTCGAGATGGCGGCTGAGATGGCTGCTGCTGAAGGGATTCGGGTTGCCAGTGTGGTGATTGACGATGATGTGGCTGTGCAAAATAGTCTCTACACCGCTGGGCGCCGTGGCGTAGGTGGGACAGTGCTGGCGGAGAAGATCACCGGGGCCCTGGCTGAAGCTGGAGCGGATCTAGATACTGTGGCAGAGATGTGTCGGCGGGTTAATGCGAATGTGCGCTCGATGGGGATGGCACTGACCCCGTGTACGGTACCTACCGCTGGTAAGCCGGGTTTCGAGTTGGGCGAGGATGAGATGGAGATTGGCATTGGCATCCATGGTGAGCCCGGCCGCACGCGCATGAAACTCAAGACAGCCGATGAGATTACGGAGATGCTGGCCAATCCCATTCTGGAGGATCTGCCGTTTAAGAGTGGCGACCGGGTGCTGGCCTTTGTCAATGGCATGGGCGGTACGCCTCTGATCGAGCTTTATATTGTGTATCGGAAGCTGGCACATATTTTACAGGGTCGGGGTATTACTATTGCCAGGTCGCTTGTTGGTTCCTATATTACTTCGCTGGAGATGGCTGGCTGCTCTATCACCCTGCTCCGGCTGGACGATGAGATGATCCGGCTTTGGGATGCCCCGGTGCATACGGCTGCGCTGCGGTGGGGCATGTGATGCTGTTCCGGAGCCCTATCCTGGCAGTCTGATCGTTGCCGGCAAGATGCCGGTGTTATGGATAGCAATGCCGGCAGATGGACCACAAGAGGTTGCCCTGGTAGCGATGGGATAACTCGGCGCGACCAGTCATCAGGCGGGTAATACGCTCGTTTCCGTTACGCTGCTGGGGCGGTTGCCCCGGCGGGACGCAAATCGTGCAGTTGGTTGAGGAGAGCGAAGATGAGCTTTACATCTGAGGATGTGATACACGTGATCCAGGCTATCGCTGCGGTGATCCATGAGCATCGGGAGTATCTCACCCAGCTCGATAATCCTATTGGGGACGGCGATCATGGGATCAACATGGATCGCGGTTTCCAGGCGGTATTGGGGAAGCTGGCAGGGGCAACCGGTCAGCCGCCCGGTGCGATTCTCAAGCTGGTGGGCACGACGCTGGTTTCTACGGTTGGTGGCGCCAGTGGCCCACTCTATGGTACAGCCTTTCTGCGGGCCGGAATGAGCCTGGGCAACGAGATGGAGTTTGGTCCTGAGCAGGTTCTCGCTCTCTTCGCCGCAGCCATTGAGGGGATTCAAGCACGGGGTAAGGCGCGCGCCGGTGAGAAGACTATGCTCGATGCGTTGCTGCCAGCGCACGAAGCGCTGCGAGCAGCGCTTGCGGAGGGTGTCGGTTTTGAGGCGGCGCTCACACGCGCCGCCATGGCGGCTCATGATGGCATGAAAGCGACTATTCCGATGCTGGCGACCAAGGGGCGTGCCAGTTATCTGGGGGAGCGGAGCATTGGCCATCAGGATCCTGGGGCAACCTCGGCGTATTTAATGCTGGCGGCGGCTGCCGGACTGCCGCCTGAGGTGTAAGGTGCCGTTCAAGTTGGGGGCGCTTGGCTCTAGGGATGTGGCACAGCGCGTGGACGAGAAGGGTCGATGGCTGCTGCATTCCAGATGGCTGAACCTTGCCTGAGTGGGTAGCGAAGTGTCGCGGATGTTTTCGTTAAGGAGGAGAACAATCATGGCGGATCAAAAGTATGTTTTGGCGCTTGACCAGGGTACAACGAGCTCGCGGGCGATCATCTTCAATCATGAGGGGCGCGTGGTTGCGTCCAGTAACCAGGAGTTTCCCCAGATCTATCCCCGGCCTGCATGGGTTGAGCATAACCCGGAGGACATCTGGTCGTCACAGCTGGCTGTTGCTCAGAAGGTGCTGAAAGATGCCGGCTTGAGCGCGAGCAATATCGCGGCCATTGGCATTACCAATCAGCGTGAGACGACGGTTGTCTGGGAGAAGGCGACCGGTAATCCGGTGATGAATGCGATTGTCTGGCAGGATCGCCGTACTGCTGGCATTTGCGACCAGTTGAAAGCGGAGGGCTGGGAACCCAAGATCCGTGAGAAGACGGGCCTGGTGATTGACGCTTATTTCTCAGGCACGAAGGTCAAGTGGATGCTGGATAATATCACCGGCCTGCGCGAGCGTGCTGAGCGGGGTGAGGTGCTCTTTGGCAATGTCGATACCTATCTTATCTGGCGTCTCACTGGTGGCCGGGTGCATGTCACCGACTATTCTAATGCGTCGCGCACGATGCTCTTCAACATCCACACGCTCGACTGGGATGATGAGATTCTGAGCAGGTTTGGGGTGCCGCGCGCCATGCTGCCCAAGCCCAGTCCAAGCAGCGCGGTCTATGGTGAGACTGATGCTGGTCTGTTCGGTGGGGCGATACCTATTGCCGGTGACGCCGGTGATCAGCAGGCGGCAACCTTTGGCCAGGCATGCTTTGAGCCAGGAATGGCGAAGAACACGTATGGCACTGGCTGCTTTATGCTGATGAATACCGGTGAGAAGGCCGAGGTCTCGAAGAGCGGCCTGCTCACTACCGTTGGTTGGGGAGTGAATGGCAAAGTTACCTATTGCTTTGAGGGCAGCATTTTTATTACCGGCGCGGCGGTGCAGTGGTTGCGCGATTCACTGAAGATCATCAGTAACGCGGCCGAGACCGAGCAGCTTGCTGCCTCGATTGAGGACACCGGCGGGGTGTATCTGGTACCGGCGTTTGTGGGCCTGGGAGCTCCATACTGGGATCAGTATGCACGTGGCACGATTGTTGGCATCACGCGTGGCACCGGGCGTGCGGAATTTGCGCGTGCAGCGCTCGAGGCTGCTGCGTACCAGACCCGCGATGTGGCGACGGCTATGGAGGCAGATTCGGGCATCAAGCTGAAGGAGCTGCGGGTTGATGGGGGAATGGTTGTTAACAATCTGCTCATGCAATTCCAGGCCGACATTCTGGGTGTTCGGGTGCAGCGTCCGGTCGTTGCTGAGACGACCGCGTTAGGTGCTGCGTATCTGGCGGGCCTGGCGGTTGGCTACTGGAATGGCCTGGAGGATGTCACGCGCAACTGGGCGGTTGATCATGTCTTTGAGCCGTCCATGGACGCGGCGAAGCGGGAGCGGCTCTATCGCGGCTGGAAGCGTGCGGTTGAGCGTGCCCGTGATTGGGCGAAGGAGGAGTAGGGGCGACGCTGAGAGGGGTCCGCTGGTGGCACCCAAAGCCATGCTCGTCTTATCTGAGCGACCAGCAGGAGTAGTGTGAGGCTCCAGCCAGGAGCGGGCGTGGCGTATGTGAACTGGCCCGCCGAACCGCACCCGCGCGGCCCTCCCTCTCGCTCCGGCGAGAGGGAGGGGAGCGGGATCAGTTTGTGAAAGGAAGGGATTTGTGGTTAGCATAGTCCTCGTTTCCCATAGCAAGGCTGTGGCCGAAGGAACCAGGGAGCTTGCCGGTCAGATGACACAGGGGGCGGTGCCGATAGCGGCGGCGGGGGGAACAGCGGATGGTGATCTGGGGACCAGTGCCGATCTGATATGGCAGGCAATCCAGGAGGTCTACAGTGACGAGGGCGTGTTGATCATTATGGATCTGGGCAGCGCGGTAATGAGCGCTGAGATGGCGCTGGAGATGCTTTCCGAGGAGCAGCGCCAGCATGTTCTGCTGAGTGACGCGCCATTTGTGGAAGGGGCGGTCGTGGCTGCGGTCGAGGCGTCTATTGGGAAATCCTTGCGTGAGGTAGCGGCAGCGGCGCTGGCTGCGCGGGAGATGCCCAAGGTGACGCAGCCGGATGCTCCCACTGGCGCGTGAAGCAGAGGGGAGGGAGTATCTTCCCTGCTGAGGGGTCTCCCTGGAACTTTTCCTTTTTAAGCATGAACGGGGGGAACTGCGATGGAACCGTTAGCAGCCGCCACGCGGGCAGCGTATCTGGAGCGTCTGGCGCGCGACCGGTTTGATGTGCTTGTCATTGGCGGCGGAATCACGGGGGCGGGGGTTGCCCTGGATGCGGCCGTGCGAGGCTATAGAGTCGCGCTGGTCGAAAAGGTCGATTTCGCGAGCGGAACCAGCAGCAAGTCTACCAAGCTTGTCCACGGCGGCATTCGCTACCTTCCCCAGTTCGACTTTGCTCTGGTCCACGAAGCGCTGGTGGAGCGTGGCCTGCTGGTACGTAATGCCCCATTTCTCGTGCAGCCGCTCGCGTTTGTGCTGCCTCTCTATCAGCATGCGCGCCGGCCGGTGGGGGTCCCCATTACACCACCCGGGGGATATGGTCTGGGCTTGATGCTGGATGCGGGCCTGTGGATGTACGATTTGATGGCGGGGCGTCTGAATGTGGCTCGTCATCGGCGCATCAAGCCGGAACAGGCCCTGAGGTTGACGCCGGCGCTGCGCCGCGAGGGCCTGAGAGGGGCATTTCTGTATTATGATGCGCAAACCAACGATACGCGCCTGACACTTGCGGTACTGCGCACGGCGGCGCAGCATGGTGCGGTGATTACGAATTATACCGAGGTTATCGGCTTCACTCGTGCCGCTGATGGGAAGCTCAATGGTGCGTATGTTCGGGATGTGCTGAGCAACCAGGAGTTTACGGTTCGTGCCCGGCATATCATCAATGCTGCCGGAGTCTTTGCCGAGCGGGTAGAGGCGCTGACTGGCGATGAGTCGAAGGTTGCTATCGAACCGAGCAAAGGGATCCATCTGGTGGTAGCGCGCGACCGGGTGAAGATTAGCGATACGGCGCTGGTGCTACCGGAGACGGATGATGGACGCATTTTGTTCGTCATTCCCTGGGGTGTGCGGGCGGTTATCGGTACGACCGATACTGGCAAGGGTGATCTGGATGACCCGGAGGCCACCCCGCAGGATATTGCCTATCTGCTAGATCATGTCAACCGGTTCATGGATGTCAACCTTACGGCTGATGATATTCTCAGTGTCTACGCTGGCTACCGACCGCTGGTCAAGTCGAGGGAGGCACGGGCTGCGAATCTTTCGCGCACCCATGTGGTGTTGCAAGAGGCAAATGGCATGGTATCGATTGTCGGTGGCAAGCTGACGACTTATCGGCGGATGGCTCAGGATACGGTTGATGTGATTGCGAAGCGGGATGGCATGCCCATTGTGCATCCGACCGAGCGGTTGCCGCTTGCTGGTGCGGTGGGCTGGCAGGATGCCCAGCGCGAGATCGAGGCATATGGTCGCCGGCTGGGGCTCAGCCAGGATGTCCTGGATCATCTCAAGTTCAATTTTGGGGGCAATGCGCGTAGCGTGCTGGAGCTGGTTGAGGAGGACACGGAGCTGGGCGAGCGTATTGTTCCCGATCTGCCATATCTGCGGGCTGAGGTTATCTATGCCTGTCGGGGTGAGATGGCGCAGACGCTGGAGGATGTGCTGGCACGCCGTACGCGTATCATGCTGGAGGATATGGAGCGTGGTGCCGGTGTTGCCGAGGATGTTGCGGCGTTGATGGCGCGCGAATTGGCCTGGTCTGCGGATCGCACGCGTGCCGAAGTGGAGAAGTATCGCACGCTGGTTGGTCATCAGCTTGAGGCTGAGGGTCTGGCAGCGCGTCGCCGGTGATGAGTATGCTGCTCTGGTAGATATGGGGCGAGGGATTGCGGTGGTCCTGGCTCGCGCCAGTATCTGGTTGGGGGCCAGGACCACGCCGTGTGTGGCAGCATGCCTATGCTGAGATGAGGCAAATGCGTATGGGGGGACATAGGTTTTTTGTCCTCTTGTCAGATCAGGTGTCCTATAGTAGGCTGTGTTTGTCCCTGCCTTCAGCATGACCGGCAAGGGGCAGAGCTGCGGCTCTTCTTTCGAAACCTTATCCAGACCAAGGCCGTACTGACCTGATAGCGACGCCAGGGGCAGGCAGAAGAGCTATTATTGGGGGGATGTGTGATGTGTCAGGGTTTGCCGCGTTTTCGTGCTGTAGCGCTGATTGTTGTGCTGGGATCGTTGATCAGCGCGGTACTCCTGCTGGTCAGGGCGCCGGCGCGGGCGTCAGGTGCTGGAACTATCTACGTTGGCTCTGATGGGTATTATACCGGGCCGCAAAAGACCTATGTTGCCTATGTGTATGCGCTTGATGCCGGTACGGGTCAGCAGATCTGGCGTTATCTTGCGCCGGGCAGTGTGGATTCATCACCGGCGCTGGCAATGGTCAATAACGTGGAGATGGTGTATTTTGATACGGAGGGTGTCTATCTCTCGAGCAGCAAGCAACAGGTTGCTGGCTATGTCTATGCGCTCGATGCCCGCGATGGTACCCTTGTCTGGCGCTTCATGACGCATGGCGCCAACTTTTCCTCGCCGGCAGTGGCAACTGTCGCAATGGATGGTGTGCCTATCCCGGTTGTCTACGTGGGTTCCGGTGATGGGAACGTGTATGCGCTTAATGCGGCGACTGGTGCTTTGCTCTGGCGGTATCAGACTGCCGGACCGGTGGCATCCTCGCCGGCAGTGGCAACGGTGACGATCGGTGGTATGGCCACGGCTGTTGTCTATGCTGGCTCCTATGATGCCTATCTGTATGCGATCCGCGCCGATACCGGGCAACTGCTCTGGCGCTATCAGACGGGAAGCGTTGTGTTCTCCTCACCGGCGGTGGCAATGGTCATGATCAATGGTGTACAGACGCCGGTGGTCTACTTTGGCTCTGATGATGACCATGTCTATGCGCTCCATGCTGATACTGGCCAGCTCCTCTGGCAGTTTGCGACGAATAGCTTTGTGCATTCGTCGCCGGCTGTTGCTATCGTGCCAATTGGGGGCGGAATGCCAACGCCGGTGGTGTTTATTGGCTCTGATGATGGCCGTGTCTATGCTCTCGATGCAGCAACAGGTCGGAAATACTGGAGCTACCAGACGGGGAGTTATATTGATTCCCGACCTGCAGTAGACATGGCCAATGGGATTGTCTATGTGAGCTCGTTTGATCGCAATGTCTATGCGCTCAGTGCCAGCAACGGGGCGCTGATTGGGAGCCCCTGCCCGGTCAAAGACGTGCTCTATGCGTCGCCGATCGCAGCGAATGGGGTCTATTATCTTGGTTCGCTTGATGGGAGCGTGTATGCCGGGACATGCGGCGCTCGCCCGTCGGTACTCTGGACGTTTACGACGGCCGGGCCAGGTCCGGTGCTTTCCTCGGCGGCAGTTGGTCCGTAGATCCCGGCCAGCGATCAATGCCGATCGCTGGCCGGAGAGGTGCTGGCAATCTGCGGAGCCAGATGCTCTTCTGCGGAATGGGTCCTGAACTCTTTTTATACGCTATGGGCTTTATCTATCCCGGCCCGCTCTCCGCCGAAGTGGGGAGTGTGCCCACGTGGGCACACTCCCCGCGCCCCCAACGCGGCACGATTGGGTCTGGCGCCAAAAAACCGCTTTGTGAGCGGAGGGCCGGGGCTGCACTGCTGCTGTGCAGGTGTATTAGAGGACACCGATCCCCTGGACGATGACACCGCCGCTGAAGGTTGTGGCAAGTGAGCATGTTGCTGAGCCATGGGTCATAGCGCAGGCCTCCACGCTGGAGCCAAGCTCGTTGGTGATGTATAGCTCAGAGCCGAGTTCGGCCTGGGCTGTTGGGAAATAGCTATTCGGCAAGGCCACGTGGTTCAAGAGGGCGAGCTGGCCCGATTTAGCGCCGAAGATGCCCATGCTATTGGCGAACTGGTTACCGTTGAATTGCTCGGTTGCGGTCACCTGTGCAAGTGATGGGTCGAAGAAGAGGTTGGCAGTGGTGGTAGCGCCGGAATCCGATGCCGGGCTGCCAGGGACACTACCCAGCATGCCTTTGCTGTTGATTGTGTGTGCCTCGAGCTGAGCTGCACTGAGGTTGCCATTGAGCACGAGCGGGCCGATAGGACTCTTCAATATGGTTGCGGCACCAGCAGGGGTGCTGACCTGACTATGGGTGGAGCTGACCAGCGCAAGCTGGGTGTTGTTGGTGATGCTGTAGATATCGATCGTGCCGTAGACGTTGACGGCCTCGATGGCCTTGCTATCCAGCAGTGCCGTTGCCTCGTAGATCGATCCGCTGGGAGTATTTAGAGTGGTGGTCAGGGTGAGGGTGCAGCCGCTCCCGACGGTCAGCACGTTGAGGGATCCAGTAGAGCCTGCTGCCACTGCATAGAGATATTTGCCATCGGCGGAAACATGGATATCGGCGGCATTATTGGAGCTCCCGTTGGCGATGGCGACGTGGCTGACCTCAGTCAGAGCGCCGGTGGAGGCGACGGTGAAGCTATCGACGAACCCTTGTGTTCCATTGCCGCCGGAGTCGGTGGCGAAGACGCAGGGGCCATTCGCCTTGGAGACGGCGATCTGATTGGCAGCCCAATAGCCAATCCATTCCTGGCCACCGGTGGGGTAGGGCGAGCCCGGTGTCGGTGTCAGGGTGCAATCTGCGTTGATCACGAACCCCTGGATGGCGTTGGTGGTGTTCCCCTCGTTTACATAAAGAAAATGTCCTGTTGGGCAGGTTGCATGGCCACGCAGGTGGAAGACGGCATTGGGGCGGGTGTGCATGCTGCCTGGATGAGTGATGATGGTCATGCCATGGCCAAGCGCGATGGGAGCGGCGGCCGTGGTCGAAGGGGGCATCGCTATCATGAGGGTTAATGTCGCCGCGACCAGTGTGGACCCAAACAGGCGTAGGAACAATCGAAGCATGTTATTCCCCCTCTCATTGAGGTACAACTGTTGGAGTGCCGTAATGTTCCGTGAGATTGCTGCGCTGATGAACTTAGATTGGCAATGGCGGTCTCAGGCTCTCCTCCTTTTCCGAAATGCACCGGCCCATCGTGTTACTAATTATAGTAGTAACAAAGATGTTCGTCAAGCTGTTTGGGCCTAAAGCTCTCTGTCCTTCTCAGGGGAGAGAGGAGAGGGCTTTCTGCGGTATGCTCCCGGGTACATGCTCTTTGCCGGGTCAGGCTTGCTCCCACAGGACGGCACCATCGCTGGCGATCAGCTTGCGGATGCGGCCAGCGTGAGCCAGCGCCTGGAGGTGGGCGAGGGTCTCCATGAGCGCCAGGCGTTGCTGGAAGGCGTTGCCCTGCACACGTGCGAAGATGGTCATGGCGATATCCCAGCCGCTGCGGGGGCCATTGGCGAGGAGGGCAAGTATCTCGGCGATGCGCGCCCGGTGGTCAGCGATGGGCGCGCCGTGGCCGGGCAGTGTCAGGGTGATGTCCAGTCGCTCGATGGCATGCAGCGCTGCGTAGAAGTCGTCCAGGGGGCTGGGCGATGACTGGGGGTGCTGGGAGATGTTCGGGGTGGTGCCAGGCAGAATGTGGTCGCCGGCCAGCAGGATACGCTGCTGCACATCGTAAAAGCAGAGGTGCCCTGGTGAGTGGCCAGGGGTCCAGACCGTATGTAGCTCAAGCCCGCCCATCGCCAGCGTCTCATCGCCTTCCAGCAGCACGTCAACTTCTGCCGGCTGCACGGCATTCAACATTTGTAGCGAGACCTGTGAGAGTGTGGCGACCTCGCTGGCCGGCGCGCCATGGTGGCGTAGCCACTCCTCCACTTTTACCAGCAAAGGCGTCACTGCCCGGTAGCGGCTGGCGATGAAGGGTTCCTCCAGGCGGTGCGCGAACACGGGGGCGCCGCTCACTTCCTTGAGGCGGCCCACAGCGCCCATATGGTCAGGGTGGACGTGTGTCAGCAGCAGGTGCGTCAGATCGCGCGGTGTGATGCCGAGCTCGCCCAGACCGCGCTCTAGCAGGTCCCAGGCCTCTGGGCTGTTCAGTCCACAATCTACCAGCGCGTAGCCGTCGCGGTGGTGCAGCAGGTAAAGGTTGACGGTGACTGGTGGAAAAGGGAGCGGCGAGATGATGCGGTAGATGTCTGGATACACGGCTTCGGCGGTCGGCATGGCATTAGCTCCTTCTTTTGGCGGAAAGAGTTGTATCATCGAGGCGGCACAACGGTCGCCTGTCGGAATTACAAAGGAGATCTGGTATTGCCCGCCATGTTCCACTGCGGCACCGACGTCAGGCGTCAGGAGCTTCTTGTGATAGGCAGTGGTGGCGTCATTCCCCCCCTCTCCACGCCGGTGGAGAGGGGGTTCCAGGGGGGTGCGGCTAATACATCGCTGGTTCTATGTACTCCCCGAAGACCTCGCGGAAGACGCCCATAATCTCACCCAGCGTGGCATAGGCACGCACGCAGTCAAGGATGAACGGCATAGTGTTTGCTGTGCCTCTGGCTGCCTCACGCAGTGCATCCAGTGTTTGCTGGACACGCACGTTATCGCGTTCGCGGCGCACGCGATTGAGGCGCTCTAGGTGCTGGCGCTCCTTCGCCGTATCAACGTAGAGAGTGGGAACCTTGATATCCTCATCAATGACGAAGTCATTGACCCCGACGATGATGCGCCGCTTCGAGTCCACCTCGCGCTGGTAGCGATAGGAGGCATCGGCGATCTCGCGCTGGAAGAAGCCGTTGCGGATGCACGCCAGCACGCCGCCGAGTTCGGCGATGCGCTTGATGTAGTCCAGTGCCTGGCGCTCGATCTCATTGGTCAGGGCCTCAACGAAGAAGGAGCCACCCAGGGGATCCACGGTGTTGGCGACGCCACTCTCGTAGGCGATGATCTGCTGGGTGCGCAGGGCGATGCGTGCTGCGTGCTCGGTGGGCAGAGCTAACGCCTCATCGAGGGAGTTGGTATGCAGGGAGTTGGTACCGCCCAGTACGGCTGCCAGGGCCTGGATGGCCACGCGTGCGATGTTGATATCTGGCTGCTGGGCGGTCAGCGAGACGCCGGCTGTCTGCGCGTGTGTACGTAACATCCACGAGCGGGGATCCTTAGCGCCGTAGCGCTCGCGCATGAAGTGGGCCCAGATGCGTCGTGCGGCGCGGAACTTGGCGATCTCTTCAAAGAAATCGTTATGGACGTCGAAGAAGAAGGAGAGGCGTGGGGCGAACTCATCGATCTTCAGGCCGCGCTCCAGGGCGGCATCAACGTAGGCCAGCCCATCGGCCAGTGTGAATGCCAGCTCCTGGGCTGCTGTGGCGCCGGCCTCGCGGATGTGATAACCACTGATGCTGATGGTGTTCCATCTGGGCATGTAGCGAGTGCCGAACTCAATGGTGTCTGTTACCAGCCGCATGGATGGTTCGGGCGGGAAGAGGTACTCTTTTTGGGCGATGTATTCCTTGAGGATGTCGTTCTGGAGCGTCCCGCCGAGTTTTTCCATGGGTACGCCCTGCTTTTCAGCGGTGGCAATGTACATTGCCCAGATGACCGGGGCCGGGCTATTGATGGTCATGGAGGTGGTCACTTTATCGAGGGGGATGCCGGAGAAGAGGATCTCCATATCGGCCAGCGAGGAGATAGCAACGCCACATTTGCCGAACTCGCCGCTGGCCAGCGGATGATCATGGTCGTAGCCATAGAGGGTGGGCATATCGAAAGCGACCGATAAGCCGGTCTGGCCCTGCTCCAGCAGATATTTGAAGCGCTGGTTAGTTTCCTCGGCCAGGCCAAAGCCGGCGAACATGCGCATGGTCCAGAGCTTGCCGCGATAGCCGGTTGCCTGTACACCACGTGTGTAGGGGTACTCACCGGGTAGCCCCAGGTCGCGCTCGTAGTCGAGCGTGGCGATATCTTCCGGCGTGTAGACGCGCTTGATCGGGATGCCAGACATCGTGCTGAAGTCTTCATAGCGCTCTGGCATGCGCTCCAGCGTGCGCTTGACGGTTGTCTGTTCCCAGCGCTGGCGGTCGGCACGCAGTTGTTCCAGTGTAGCAGCATCAAAAAGGGTTCCCTGGACTGGTTGCTCAATAGTTTTCTTTTCTATGGCTTCTTTAGGCATCTGTTCCAGCATTATCATCCCCTCCTTTGGTCTTTCGCCGGGATGGAGCCACAAAGGACACGAAGGAATCACAGAGGTTTTTCGCTCTTAAACCGTTCATGCGGTGCCTGCTGGCGACAACAGATCCAGGCCAGGAGCCGGTGCCCAAAAGGGGCACCGGAACAATTCCAGCAGGTCTTTGTGTTCTTTGTGGTGCAAACCCGGTATCTCCCTCTTGAACGCTATCCTTCTGCCCGGGTCGACGCTGGCACTTCAAGCGACAATGCGACTGCACCGCCGCCGCCCAGGCAGAGGGTAGCCAGGCCACGGCCACCGCCCCGGCGGCGCAGCTCGTGGATCAGGGTGGTCACGATGCGGCAGCCACTGGCACCGATGGGATGGCCCAGCGCAATAGCGCCACCATTGACATTCACGCGGTCCCAGTCCCAATCCAGTTCGCGACTGTTGGCCAGCACCTGTGCGGCGAACGCCTCGTTGATCTCGATGAGGTCGAAGTCGCTGAGTTTGCGGCCGGTGCGTTCGAGCAGCTTGTGGACGGCCCGTGGTGGCGCAGCAAAGACGTAGCGCGGTGTAATCGCCGCCGATACATAGCCGGTGACGCGTGCCAGCACGGGGATACCCAGCTCGCGCGCTTTCTCGGCGCTCATCATGACCACGGCTGATGCGCCGTCGGTGAGGCCGGGAGCATTACCCGCAGTTACTGTGCCATCCGTCTGGAACGCTGGCTTGAGCTTTGCCAGAGCCTCCAGGGTGGTGTCGGGCCGGATCGGCTCGTCGCGGTCTATGACCAGGGGAGCGCCTTTACGCTGGGGTACTTCAATTGGGACGATCTCATTGCGGAAGCGGCCGGCCTCGGTCGCGGCTGCTGCGCGCTGGTGGCTGCGCAATGCATAGCGATCCTGCTCTTCGCGTGTCACCTGGAACTTCGCGGCGATGATCTCAGCTTCATTGCCCATGTGGATGTGCTCAAAAGCACACCACAGGCCATCGTGTATCACGGCGTCAAGCAGCGCGCCGTTGCCCATGCGGTAACCGGTGCGCGCTTTGGGTAGGAGGTACGGGGCATTGCTCATGCTCTCCATACCACCGGCTACGATGATGGCGGCATCGCCCAGCCGGATCGCCTGGGTTGCTAGCATGATCGCCTTCATGCCGGAGCCACAGACCTTGTTAATGGTTACTGCAGGGATATCGTCGGGCAGTCCAGCGCCGATGGCGGCCTGGCGGGCCGGCGCCTGACCCTCGCCGGCGCTGACGACGTTGCCCATGATTACTTCCTCTATCTGATCGGCGGGCACACCGGCCCGCCGCACCGCCTCCCGGATGACGATAGCGCCCAGCTCTGGGGCGCTGAATCCGGATAGGCCACCCAGGAACCTGCCGATAGGGGTGCGCACGGCGCTGACAATGACCGCGTTCTGCTCAGCCATGAATATGCTCCTTCTCGCCCTGGTTTACCCGACCTTTATGGCTTTTATTCATCATTATATGGTGTGAGCGATGCGGGGTCAATTCAGTCTTCTGGTCCCCGTTGGCCTCACCCCCTCTCTCGCTGTGCTCGTTCTTCTCCATCGCAGATGGAGAGGGGGAAAATAGGAGGGCCGCAGCCGCTGGGCCGGTAGGCCTCACTCCCTCTCTCGCTACGCTCGTCCCTCTCCAGCGGTGCTGGAGAAGGGGGATAGAGGGGGCGTGAGTGTGGCGCGGCCATCGGCGATGATGGCTGCTTGCGGGCCGGCAATAACGGGATTGAGGTCGAGTTGGGCGATCTCTGGAAATTCTAGGAGCAGCCATGCTGCTGCCTGTAAGGTGCGGATGAGGGCTTCCAGGTTGACCGGGGCCTGTCCGCGTGCGCCGGTCAGCAGAGGGTAGCCGCGTATCTCGCGGATCATGGCGTGCAGTTCATCGGCTGTGGCAGGTACCAGTCGGTAGGCGACATCGCGCAGGATCTCGACGAAGACGCCGCCCAGTCCGAAAAGCAGCAGCGGCCCAAATTCCGGGTCACGTAGCCCGCCAATGATGACTTCCTGGCCTTGTACGAGTTCCTGGACGCTGACGCCGAGGATGCGCGCGGCTGGCCGGGCTGTGCGTACTGTTGCTATCAGGGTGGTAAAAGTCTTGCGAGCTTCTGCTGGCGGCACGCCGATGCGCACGCCGCCAATATCCGACTTGTGGCTGATGTCTGGTGAGACGATCTTGAACACGCAGGGGCTGCCGAGCGTCTGCGCGGCAGCCTGTGCTTCATCGGGTGTGGCGCAGAGGGTCTCGCGCGGGATCGTGGCGCCATAGGCTGCCAGGATCGCCTTGACTTCGGCTTCGAGGAGGAGGGTGCGGCCCTGGGTGCGTGCGGTTGCCAGGATTGCAGCGGCGCGATCGCGGGCGCCTGGTGGGGATGGGTCTGGCCTGGCAGGTTGTACGGTCCGCGTATGGTGCGTCGCAGCATATGTAGCAATTGCGGCGGCTACACGTGCGGTCCGTTCTGGCCATTCATAGACAGGGATGCCAGCTTCTTGCAAGATGGCCTGGTTGGCGGAGCTCTCGCGTCCGGCTACCCAGCAGATATAGGCAGGTTTGGCGATGCCCTGTTCGCGCTGGCTGCGCAGGATGGCGTCACGGACGGCTACGACGTTCTCGCGCATGAGGGCGGCGCGTTGCAAGAGGATCGGCATGATAATGTCTATTTCGTCGCATGCGTACAGGCTTTCGATGCTGCCGGCGTACATCACGGGGAAGCGTGCCCAGGCGGGGGTTACATCGATGGGATTGCGTGGGCTGGCGTAGGGGGGGATCAGTGGAGCGATGCGCGCCTGCGTCGCGGGGGGAAGTTCAGGTACGCTTAACCCGAGGCGCTCGCAGAGGTCGGCCAGCTCGACGCCCGTGCCGCCTGAGTTGGTGATGATGCCCACGCGCCGGCCTGGCTGCCCCCTGTGGCTTGCGCTCCACGTGGTGGAGTGAGCGGAAGAGGTGGCTGGCAGGGGCTGGCGACTGAGCCCCTCGGCGATATCGATCATCTCGAGCCCGCTCTCGGCCAGGATGGCCCCGGCCTGGCGCACGGCGGTAATGAAGGCGGTGTCGTCGCCAGTGAGAGCGGCGGTATGTGAGGCGGCGGCACGTCGGCCAGCAGGGGATCGTCCAGTTTTGGCAATGACTACTGGCTTGTGGCGCGCTATACGTAGCAGGGCATCGTAGAAGGCACGGCCGTCGCTGACGGATTCCAGAAACAGGCAGAGGACCTGTGTTTCGGCATCCTGGGCAAAGTAGTCCAGGATCTCATGGTCGGTGATATCGGCTTTATTGCCGTGCGAGAGGATCTTGGCGAAGCGCAGGTAGCGCTCCTGAGCGAGCACGAAGATAGCCATGCCATAGGCACCGCTCTGGGTGACGAGGGAAATGTTGCCACCTGCAGGTGGCAGACCCAGGCCCATTGAGGCGTTAAGTCGCAGGTTACAGTTGTAGAGGCCGAAGCAGTTGGGACCGATGAGGCGTATGCCGCCAGCGCGCGCTGCGGCGACCAGTGCTTCCTGGCGGGCGCGTCCTTCTGGCCCGACTTCGGCGAATCCCCCACTGAGGACGAGGGCCACCCGGACGCCGGCTGCCGCGCAATCATGGATGGCTTCGATGCATGTCTCCGGTGGGAGGGCAATCACTGCCAGGTCGATGGGGCCCGGCGCGTCTTGCACCTGTGGGTAGGCGGGGTGGCCCATGATGGTTTGCTCGCCGGGGTTGATAGGAAAGAGCTTGCCGGGATAGCCCTCAAGGAGGTTACGCATGAGGATCTGCCCCAGTTTGCCCGGCTTCGCCGAAGCTCCAATGAGGGCTACCCCGCGTGGATTGAAAGCTGCTTCGAGCCAGCTAGCCATCCGACCAAACCTCCTTTGGGGATAAAGAATTGAGCCATGAAGGGCACAACGGTTTTACAAAGGAGCTTTCGTGCGTCGTTGTGTCCGTGGTAGTCTGTTGTTCAGAGATCATCGCTGCGCTCCAGCTCGGTCAGGACACGGTCGACCATGGTGCCACACTGGCCAGTATGGCGCTGGTAGTCGAAGAGGGCTTCGATCTCAGCGGTAGAGAGGTGGGCGCGAATCTGTGGATGGGCCAGGATGGCCTCTTTCAAGGGACGCCCGGTGGCATGTGCAGCCATAGCGGTCTCGTAGACCAGGGTATGGGCGCTTTGTTTCCCTATCCGCGCTGCCAGCGCCAGCATAATGGCCTCTGAAAGCACGAAGCCGCCGGTTGCTTCCAGATTGGCACGCATGCGGTCAGGGTAGACGACCAGGTTGGCGGTGAGCGTGCGGAGCAGGGCGAGCAGTTTGCCGATAGCCAGGCATGTTTCGGCGAGCACGGCCCACTCTGCTTTCCAGGAGCGGCCATCGCGCTCATGGTCATGGACCAGGCTCTCGGCTATGAGGGCGGTATTGTAGCGGATAACGCGGGCAAGTGTACCCAGGTGTTCGGCGATCTCCGGGTTACGCTTGTGCGGCATGGTGATGCTGCCGACGGTGCCGGCGCTGAAGCCTTCGCTGACCTCGCCGATCTCGGGACGTTGGAGGTTGTAGATCTCCTGGCCGATGGTATCGCCGGTGGCTGCGATGAGGGTGAGCAGGTTGAACCATTCGGCCAGTGTATCACGTGCGGTGGTCCAGGAGATGGTCGGCGGACGCAGGCCAAGGCGTTCCAGGAAGCGGGCTTGCAGCTCCAGGGCATGTGGGCCGAGCGATGAGAGGCTGCCGACGCCACCGGCGAGTTGTCCGACGTTCAGGCGCGGGGTGATCTCGGCCAGCCGACGCCGATGACGCCGGATTTGTGTTGCCCAGACAGCAACTTTGAAGCCGAAGGTGATCGGCAGGCCGGGTTGTCCATGGGTACGTCCGGCCATAATGGTGTTGCGGTGCCTGGCCGCCAGACGAGCAAGATTGGTCTCGATCTCCTGCAAGTCGCGTGCGACGATGGCGCGTACCTGCTGAAGCACGAGTGCTGTCCACGTATCGGTAAGATCTTGTACGGTTGCGCCATAGTAGACCCACTCGCCGGTATCGCCAGGACAGCGCCGCTGGATGGCGCGTACGAGGCCGAGCGTAGAGTGGTTGGTGGCCTCGAATCCGGCGCGTACTTCGTCGAAAAAGGCAGCATCCAGTGCGGTAGTGCGGCAGGTTGTGGCGATGGCCTGGGCGGCATCAGGCGGGATCAGGCCGAACTCGGCCTGTGTCTCGGCCAGGACGGCCAGGATCTCGAGCCAGGTCCGGGTGCGGGGCACGTCGTCGAAGAGGGCGCGTAGCTCCTCAGTGCCCCAAGAGTTGCGATAGATGAGGGAGTCGCTGAGGTGAACTGGCATGATAGGTCTCCATAAACTATCTGTGAACCATAAGGGCTGTTTATCCAGCACAGAGCTCGCGCGCACGGCGTATGAGCGCCTGCTCGGCTTCATGAGCGTGCGTTGTAGCCTGCTGGTGCCAGGTGGTGTGAGCAGCCAGCGCAGTGCGGCATTCGCTCAGCATAGCGGCGAGCATCTCCGGCGCAGCGCCGCCTGATACCTGGCGGGCGGCAATAGCTGTCGCCGGGTCCAGCGCCTGGGCGAATACGGCTTGGGAAAGCTGTAGCGGGCGGTGCAATATGGCGCGCGCTGCAGCGTCCAGGTCGTCGGTGGTCAGGTCGCGCGCGCTGCGGCCGGCTGTGATGGCTGTGCGCACCATGCGGGCGACGATGCGGTGCGCGGTACGGAAGTCGAGTCCGGTTTGCAGGGTGATGACCTCGGCCAGGTCAGTGGCGATGGCAAAGCCAGCGGCCAGTCGCGTTGCTGCCAGGGGGGCATTGAAGCGCAGGCCGCGCAGCACCCCGGCCATCAGCGTGGCTACACCGGTGGCGGTTTCGAGCGCACGCGGCACATCGCCGTAGGCAAAGATGCGGTTATCTACCTGGCCTGAGGGGGTGCGGCCAAGTGCGGCGGCGGTGGCGAGCATACCGGTCAGCTCGTTCGCGACACCACGCACATAGGCCAGCGCATAGGGGTTCTTTTTCTGAGGCATGATCACGCTGGCGCGTGCATGGCCATCGGCGAGGTCCACCAGGTCGAATTCGGCAGTAGCGAAGATCTGGAGATCTTCGGCGAGTCGATCGAGGTTGACGAGTGCGGCGACAATGGTGGCCAGTGTTTCGATTGGACCATCCGGTTGCCACATGGCATCGCGTGTATGGGGCACCAGGCCGTCGAAGCCGAGGAGCTGAGCCAGTCGTGCACGATCCTGGGGTAGCCGCGAGCCATTGACGCTCCCACAGCCAGCCGGGCTCAGGTTGGTGCGTGCGTAGAGCTCCCGGAGGCGGTCCAGGTCACGCAGCAGGGGATAGGCGAAGGTGAGGAGATAATGGCCGAATGTGGTTGGCTGAGCCGGTTGCAGGTAGGTGTAATCGGCCATGGGGGTGGCACGGTAGTCATCGGCACGCTCGACCAGGGCGGTGCCGGTGTCGATCAGAGCGCCGACGAGGTTGAGGAGACGCTGGCGAATCACGATGCGGTAGCCGGTGGTCGTTGCCTCGCGCCGTGCACGCCCGGCGCCCAGCCAGCCGACGGCGGATGTTCGGGCCGCTAACCAGGCTTCACGGTTGGTGTAGAGGTCGCCCAGGGCCGGATCGGGCGTGAAGTCGGAGGGGTGATCATGCAGGGCGAGCAGCGCTGCCAGCAGGCTGGCACCAGCAGCCGGGGGAATGACGCCAGCTTCGATAAGCATGATGGTGTGCGCCAGATCGGCAAGGCTCATGCCGGTAAACAGGGCGAGCTGGTCGGCAAGTTCGCGGGCGAATGCGGTTGCTACCAGCTCTGGAGCTGGTCCAGTGGCCAGTCGGCCACCGACGCCGAGAACAGTGGGGTTTGGGAGCTCTTTGTTCTGGATAGTGGTGTCGTCGGGTTGAGCATGCATGCTGGTTTCACCCTCTTTCCGGGCTTTGTCCTCTGGGCTTTCGCTCTGGCCTGACTCTGCTGTCTGTTATAGGGCGGTTCAACATAGTTTTATGCGTTCAGGTCTTCTGGCGGCTTGCTGCCTTCCAAGGGTTCTTCGATGGCGGCGGGATCCCACCGGCCGGAGCGCTCCAGTTCGGCGGCGATCTGCGCGAAGGTTTCGAAGCGCAGTCCGGCGCGCAGCGCTTCGAGGGCCAGTACCTCGCCCGGTGGGATGTTGCCCAGGTTGACGTTGAGGCCAAAATGCTGGATCAAGTAGGCTTGCTGATGTTTAAGCGGCGCTTCCCAGATCAGGCGATTGACAAGCGGGCCCAGCCGTTCAGATATGGTGGCGACGGCTTCGATACGTACTGCGCCGGTATCGTCATAGATGCCTACGCCCTTGCCGGACTCGCGTGCCTCAATAGTAACCCAGGCAGCGCCCCAGGCAAGATCCTGGAGTGCCTGATCGGCCAGTTCGATGGCGGTCAGTTGCCGGGCCGGGTCTTTCTTGCCTACTTCGGTGATGGGGGTCAGGCCGTGATCGAGGGCGCAGCGGATCATGTTGCGCCGGCGATGGGGTGGAAGAGGGATTGTGCCATCGGAGATCTCGACGGCGTTGAAGCCAAGCATGTGGGCCTGCCGCATGAATGCCTGGCAACTGCCGTGGACGATGGCGACTTCGAGCAGCGTGCCACCCGGGTAGGTGAGAATGCCATGGGAGGCGAGTAGCATAAGCTTGCGGCGCAGCACGCCGGTAGGGACGAAGGCGGAGGTACCAAAGGAACATTTCCAGTGGTCGATGTAGGCGCCACACATTTCCAGGATATCGGCAGTGGCTGCCAGGCCCTGCCCTTTGTCAATGATCATGGTGATCCCGCTCTGGCGGGGCGGCTGTGTCCGTTCATCAAGCAGGCCATTAACTACGCCTGCCCAGGCACGTTCAGGCATATGTGACCCCCTCGGCCAGGCGACGCAGGGCGGCTTCAACCATGGGCAGGTCAGCGCCCCACGGCACAATGGCCACGGCTCCGTCTTGTTCGATCTGGGTTTCGAGCAAGCAGCATTTCAGCAGCGTCGGTCTGGTACGTGCTCCTGCCAGGCGGCGAGGGCACATTTCCACGCGTGGTGGCTCATCATGGTAGAAGTGCCGGTGGAATTGCAGGCTACGCTCGCAGCCAATGAGCGTCCAGTCATGGCGTGCGGGACGCTCATCCAGGAAGTAGACGGGTGCGGGCAGGTCATCCAGTCCGCCGGAGCGACAGGGGACCAGATAGGCTGCCGGGCGCTCACGGGTGCCCAGCGCCAGGTCACGTACGTTGATGCGTTCGAGCTCCAGGCGGATTGGCGGGAGGTCGGCATAGGTGAGCACCTGGCGGGCCAGGCCGTAGAGCTTCGGCGGCTCAGGGGGGGCGACTTCAACAACGTGTACGACCAGTGGATCAGGATGATGGATGAAGTTGATATGGTCGTAGAGTCCTTTGACAACCACTGTGCCCGCTGGTCCGACGCCGAGGTCATGGGCGATCGCGGCCAGGGCCGAGCGATTGGCCGGATCAACTTCGGGGCGCTCGACATAAACACATGTTGCGGGCAGCGCCAGCACTTCAACTGCGGTAATGGGTGAGAAGAGCGGCTCGCTCTCTGCGCGTGTGATGGCGACCACAGCGGTCTGTGTTCCCTGGCCGCGCAGCACAATGAAGTCGGTGCGTCGGTAAGCTTCGCGACCGAGCAGATGGGTGGTGATGGCGTCCACGGTCATGGGGCCATGGTAGGGTTGCACGCTGACACGGCGATAGGGTAGAGGAACCAGGTTGAGCATGCTTGCAACCATATATTGCGCTGCCTCCTCTCATCATGTATGCTGACCTGACCCCGGGATTTGTTTTTCTTTATATGCCGCGGCCCTGTGCCGCTCGTCCCCCGAGCGGCCAGGGGAAGGGGGCTTACTCGCCGGCACTTGTCCATGTGGGGCCTTAGAGGTTGCGCAGACTGCGGGCACCGGCGCGCAGGCGGCATAGCTGGATAAAGTGCTCAGGGTTCAGGAATAGTTCGTTCATGATGGCCATCTCATCGATGGTGAGGCCGCCGGGCCGGCGCATGAGATGGTCGAGGTACTGGAAGGCGTCTTTGGCGCCAAATCCGACGTGGTGAAAGCCAAGCACCCGGCGGCTATCGCCATCGATGACCGCTTTCTGGAAGCCCGTGAGTTCGGGGAAGCAGAAGGCGTAGAGCATGGAGCCTTCGGCGCAGGGGAGCGGGATGTCGCCATAGGGGACGCCTTTGGGGGGCATCTGAATGATCATGACGTTCTTGTAACGCTCCCGGGCCTCTTCTTCGGACAGGCCGACCCAGGTGACCTCATAGGTAGAGTGGAGGAAGTCGGGGTAGTCGGTCCAGTCGAGCTCGTAGGGCTCGCCCATGATGTTACGGGCAGCCGTCATGCCACCCTTGCGGGCTTTGAACATCTCCATGGGTGGGCCAATAAGATCGCCGATGGCGTAGACGTTGGGCACACTGGTACGCATGTGCCGGTCAACCAGGATTTCCCCATGTGCTCCAACGGCGACGCCGAGCACTTCGCGGTAGTGGTCGGACCTGGGGCGTTCGCCTGTGCCGATAAAGACGAAGTCGCAGGGCAGGGACCGTTTAGACCCGTCGGTGTCACGAATGATGACCTCCTGTACTTTACCGTTGCCGTTGATGGCGAGTGGCTCAGCACCTTCCAGGATAACTATGCCGCGCTTGCGCATACCTTCAACGACATACAGGCGCAGATCTTCGTCCACATGGTGGAGATTGGCGGTGCGCATCAGGGGGCTGCGTGAGACGATGGTTGTGGGGCAGCCGGCTGCCTGGAAGAACGATCCGTACTCGATGGCGGTCTTGGAGCCGCCGATGATCACGCACCGGTCTGGCTCGTAGTCCAGGTCTTCAATCAGCGAGGCGAAGTCGTAGACGCCGTGCAGGTTGATACCCGGGATGTCGGGGAACACTGTTGCTGCGCCGGTGCCGAGCACGAGGTTATCCGCCTGGAAGCGTTCGCCAGCAACCTCTACCGTGTGTTCGTCGATAATAGTTGCTGGTGCGTTCAGGATAAATTCCAGATCGAGCTGTTCTTTGGACTGCCAGTTCATAAAGGCATGGGCCGAAACGCGGCCAGCTTTAAAGAGGCGGACCATTTCCAGGATGGAGGCGCGCTGATCGCGGAATTCCGGGAACCAGAGTCTGCCGGAGAACCAGCGCATGAGGTCGAGTTCACGAGCGGCTTCGGAGAAGAGGTGGTGCGGCACGCACGCCTGATGGGGGCAGCTTCCCCCAAGGAATGGCCAGCGATCGATGGTGAGCTGCCGCCCACCCATAGCGCGGAGATAGGATGAGCCGAACCGGCCACCGGCGCCGCCGCCGACGAAAATAGCATTGAACTTGCGCTTGTCGTCGCGCCGGACATTAATGATCGGCTCACGCCGCTCTTCGAACTCGGTAATGATCTGGGCCCATTGGGGGTTCGTTGTTTTAGTTTGCGTGATGTCCACAGGATCCTCCGTTCTCAGTATGGTTGAAACGCTACAGGTTGAAGTATCGGGAGAGATCTGCCGTGCGGAACTCGCGATGGTGGGTGCGCAGCGGATCGAAGTGACGAATCAGGGCGATATGTTCAGGTGTGGGCAGGGGGACGGTGCGGACATCTGGCGCAATGATTGGTGCAAATTCGGTGTTGTCCAGCACGTCCTGAATAGTGGTGTCCGGATAGAGGGCGCGCAGGCGCAGAACATGGGTGGCCGGGTCGAAATCGAACACGCCGAGCTCGGTCACGACCCAGTCAGGTCCGCCACCGCGTAGACCTACCGCCTGGCGCGGGGTGCCATCCGGCGTGCAGTGGCCAACGGACGAGACGAAGTCAATGTGACGGACGAAGCGGAATTGCCGGTGTCCGGTCCGATCGATGGTTGCCCGATGGCCAGTGGTCCAGATGGTGATGTGCTGGGCATCAGCGGAAAGGTTGCAGCCGCCACCACTGCCTGGCAGCTTGATCTGGGGATGGTCAGGCGCGCCAATAGCGGTCACGTTGAGGTTGCCATAGCGATCGATCTGCACGCCGGAGAGGAACATACGTCCCATATCGCCGCGTGCGGCGATGTCAAACAGATCGCCGATGCTGAGTGCCATCATCGAGCCGCGCACCAGTACCCAATCGTTGGAGGTTGGCGGCAGAAAGGGGGGAGTAGGGTTGATGCTATAGGTGGCTCCCTCGACATGCACCATGTGTGGCGCGTGAGTACGTCGGGCCAGCAGCATGGCGAGTGTTGGCACTAACGAGCCATAGCCATGGAAGACGAATTCGCCATCTTGAATGGTGCGCGCGACCTGGTAGATAAACACCTCGGGGAGGGTCGCGTGTGTGATCGCTTCACTTTCCCTCTGGGAAAAGGAAGGGGAGATAATGGAATCAGACATTATGCGATCGCTCCTTCCGGCGCGGTGAAGAGGGCGCGCCAGGCGTTGTCGTCCTCTTTCCAGCTTTCCAGCAGGCGGCGTTTTGTTACGCCACCAATGCGTTCGAGATAATCATCATGCGTTGCCGGTTCGAAGACATAGCGTGCCAGGTACTCGCGCCTGAAGATCTCTGGTCCGGCCTGTGCGGCGCGGTAGTATTCGGCCAGGTGGGCGCGGTCGTAGGCGTAGAAGGGGTAGCAGGAGGTAGGATGGGCACCATAGGGTACTTCAACGATCGCCTCGACCCAGAAATATGGCACGTTTGGCTGCATGGCACGCAGCTCGTCTGGGGGGAGGAGCTGCTCAACGGTGGCGATCACGTGTCTGGCGGCGCGGATGAAGAAGAGATCGGCGACCAGCGGTGGCAGGATCTTGAGGTTACCCTGAGCGTCGCCATACTGGGCATGGATGATGGCGACATCTGGAACGAGGGCAGGCACCAGCACCAGGGGCAGGCCAGTGAATGGGCAGGTCATCGTTTTGTATTCAGGGTGCAGGCGCAGGAAGTCGGTGCCCTGGATGCTGCGCATGGGGAGAAACGGCACGCCGAACTCAGCGGCGCGCAACTGCTGGATGAGGGTATAGCAGCAGGTGTCGCGCATCTGCACGCTGCCGCTCTCACAGGCGCGGCGGAAGTTAGGAGCCATGCCGAAGTCGTGTTCGAAGCCGACGTAGGACTCTTCGACGATGTGCACTGCGCCGGCACCGCAGAGGAGATCCACGTCTATGCCATGTGCGGTGCCGATCACGTGCAAGTTGCGCCTGCCCTGGCGGATGAGTTCACGCAAGAGAGCTATCGGCTCACGCCAGGATAGTCCGCCGCCAATAGCAATGATCATGTTATCATGGACGATAGCCGCTGCCTCAGCCAGCGGCAGCCGCTTATCATCTGCTGTAAAGATTGCCATAGCCTTCTTCTCTTCTGTCTAATGTCATAAGTCGGTTGCTACACGGCACAGGCAGTGCAGGGGAACGAGCGTCTCGCTGTGTTCCTGCTGGATTCGTCCTGCCTGGGAAACCCGCTCTGGCAAGATGCGCCCATTGGGCTGCATGGTTATGAGCACGAGGGAGTATCATTTGACCATCCATCCTCCATCAACGACGAGCAGGTGGCCGGTGACGAAGTCGGCTTCGTCGGAGGCCAGGTAGACGGCAGCAGCGGCGATGTCTTCTGGCCGGCCAATGCGTCCCCAGGGGGTCATATCCAGCACCTGCTGGCGCAGTTCGGGGATGTTGAGCCGCCAGCGGGTCATGGCCGTTTCAATCATGCCCGGGCAGATAGCATTGACACGGATATGGTTGGGCGCATAATCCAGCGCCAGCGCGCGGGTCAGGGCCACCACACCGCCCTTGGAAGCGTTATAGGCGGCGCGCGCCGGGAAGGGGACGAGCCCTGCTACAGACGCGATATTGATGATGGTGCCTCCATTCTGAGCGAGCATCTGGCGCACAGCGGCGCGGGCGACCCAGAAGACGCCGCTGAGGTTGACTGCCAGTACGCGCTCCCATTCTTGGTCAGGAGTTAGATGGGCCAGCGTGGCCTGGCGCGAGCCAGTGATGCCGGCGTTATTGACGGTGATGTCCAGCCTTCCCCAGCGGGCAACAGCTGCGTCAACCATGCGATCGGCATCTGCCGGCACGGCAACATCGCCCATTACGATGATCGCCTGACTGCCAGCCTCTTCAACCAGGGCGGCGGTCTCCCGCAATCCGGTCTCGGCGATATCGCTGAGCGCCAGTTGCGCGCCTTCGGCGGCAAAGCGGTGGGCGATCGCCCGTCCGATGCCTGAGCCTGCGCCGGTAACCAGGGCAATTTTATGGGCAAGACGCACGATTCATCACCTCTTATCGCTGCTGGCGCGCCAGCAGAGCCATCGTCAGGTTATGTGCAGGCTGATAGCTGATTGCTGCTTAGCCCGGCGCGGCGGATGCCATCGAAGTAGACTGTTGGGTGTGTCTGCAAGAGAGCCAGGGCCATTTCACCATTGTAGCGACTGGCGCAGTACACGCAGATCAACGAAAGTGCTGGTTGGCCAGTGAGCAAGGTGTTGAGTTCAGCCTCATACCTGAGCAGTTCGTTGCCGCGCTGCCAGCGTGTGGCCCAATTCATCTCATCAACCAGGATCAGCGGCTGTTGGGGCGGGGCCGTTGCTGCGCTGAGGTGGAGCAGCCGATCGAGGATGGTCTGGGTATCGAAACTGCCGCCGGACAGGTAAATTGTTTCTGCTTCCAGGATGCGCAGGCGGCCCTGCGTATATGCCTGCCGCACAGCCGGGTCGACCAGGAAGGGGTCCAGGCGGGTGGCGGCTTCATCCAGCGTCAACACCACGGTTGCGCCAGCAGCCAGCGGCGCGGTGATGAGCGGTAACAGTGCCGGGACGAACTGTTGCGGCTCGCGCAGGAAGAGGCAAATGTGGCGCTGGGCAGGGGCTGGTGTGCTCTGGCCGGAGCTGGCGAGCGCCAGCACATCAGCCAGTTTAATACGCATGGACTTTCCTGCCGGCTGCGCTGCCGGCAAGATTCCTGCCTGCACACTGCGCCGGACTTTGGCCGGGCTGGTCTTCAAGATGCGCGCTGCTTCGGCTACTGTTAGCAGCGTGGCTGGTGCCGGGTGGTAACCCGACATATTTGCCCTCCTGTTTGAGCACGAGTTAGGTCTCACGCTCTCGCCTGCTCTTTACCTGCGGCGAGAGAGCTATTAAACACAGGTTAATCCGCCGTCGATTGTCAGGCACATACCGGTGGCATAGGAACTGTCATCTGAGGCCAGGAAAAGGATCGCGCGGGCGATCTCTTCGGGCTCGGCAAAGCGGCCCAGCGGATAGCGGCTGAGCCGTTGTGCCAGCATTTCGGGTGTGTCGTGTTCGATGAGCCGCCGGCCCAGGGGTGTCAGGGTTGTGCCAGGAGCGATGCAGTTGACGCGAATGCCCTGGGATGCGAAATCGGCGGCCATGGCCCGAGTCAGGCTAATGATGGCGCCCTTAGCGGCGCAGTAGGCAGCCATGCGTGGAATGCCCACCAGTCCGGCGACCGAGGAGACGTTGATGATCGTTCCGCCACGTCCACTGGCGATCATAGCTGGTATGGCGTGCTTGGCGCACAGGTATGTGCCACGGACATGGACAGCAAAGATACGTTCCCAGGTGGCTTCGTCAGTTTCGACGACCGTGCCGAAGCCTTCGATGCCGGCGCTATTGACGAGGACATCCAGCCGCCCGAAAGCGGCGAGGGTGGCCTTGACCATTGCGGCGACGCTGGGGCTGGCTGTGATATCAGTTTGGGCCCAGATCGCCTGGCGGTGAGCGGCGTTGATCGTTTCAGCGACTGCCTGGGCGGCGGAGCCATCGATATCTGCGAGCATGACTGCGGCACCTTCGTGGGCAAACAGGCGCGCCGTCACTGCGCCGATGCCGGAACCACCGCCGGTGATGATCGCCACTTTTTCTCCTAGCCGCATGATTGATTTGCTCCTCATTCTCAGCACGGACATTGTCCGTGCTCCAGATGGTCACGTCCTCTTTATCCACAACACGGGCATAAGCCAGGGCCATGTTGTTCTTCCCATGGATGCGGCACCGGCTCCTGGTCCAGGACCAGGCGCGCGCGTTTGCTGCCACAGCGGGAGCAGACCCAGATTGCTGGTGGCCGTGTTCCTGCGAGGACCAGCCCTTGAAACGTATGGCCACAATCGGGACAGGCCAATGTGAGCACAGGCATAGCTCCTCCTTCGGGTGGAGGTCAGATCCACCGCATGGTCTTCACCATCTCTGCCCGGGCCGTGATCGGCCCGGGCAGGGATAGACGAGGTTGAGGGCAAGTATCCTTTTTTATGGCTGCAGCGCAGAGCCGGAAGCTGGTATGGTTAGCTGGATCTTGCCCTTAAAAACAGGCACATCGTGTTGTGCGGCTGTTTGCTAGGCTGCACCTTGCTGGGCAGGAGCAGCTTGCGCCAGCTCGCGGCGAACGATCGCGGCGCCGGCTACCAGCGCGCGCAGCTTCTCAATAGCGATGTAGCGCTGGAGGAGGATCAGGCCACAGTCGGTAGTGAGGCCGAGCTGGTTAGCCGGGACGTATTGCAAGATCTGGCGGATGCGGCTGGCCACTTCTTCGGCTGTTTCAGTGATCGTGCTCTTGACGTCGATCACGCCGGCCCAGAACTGGACGTGTTTGGGGAGCGGGTGCTGCTTGAGCACATCCAGTCCACTCAGGTCGCGCCGCCGGCCGCCGGTCTCCAGGTTGAGCACATCCAGTCTGGCTTCGTAGGCTTTCGGGATGACGGCATAGCTGGCGCCGGGTTCTTTGCCACGGCGGCGGGTGAGGTCAAAGATCTCACCGGGCTGTGCCGTCTCGTCGGGGAGGTAAGCGGGAGTGCCGCCCCAGTTGCCCCAGCAGACATGGCAGACGATCCGGGCGTTTTTGACGCCTTCTACAGCCCGGTTGAAGGCTTCGATAGCCCAATCCTCGAAGAAGTAGGGCCAGGTGAACTCGTCGAACTGGATGAAATCGACGCCGAGGGCATCCAGTTCAAGGACGTCCTCGTTAATGGCTTTGGCGATGGCCATTGCCCGGTCGTAGCTTGACTTATAGTACAGGTCGTTCGTAGCCTGGGCGAGCACCTGGACACCAGTATACTGGACTTTTACCGGCTTGTTGGTGGCTTTCTTGAGGGCTTTGGCCTGCTCCACCATGATGGCGCCATGGCGTCTGATCTCCTGCGTGAGGGTTGCGGCGTGCAGGCGGCTATAGATGGGGAAGCCAAGGTAACCGCCCTTCAGGTCATAGCCCAGGCGCTTGTAGTAATAGTAGAGTGCCTGATCGGCGTAGTTGTCGCCCTGGATGCGCCCATCGGTGATGATATCCAGTCCAGCCAGTTCCTGATCGTGAGCGAGAGCCAGAATAGCATCCTCGAGTGCCTCGCGTTCGAGGGCATCAGGTGGCTGTTGATCCCCGGTCCAATACCGGGCAAAATGGGCATCCCACCAGCGGGGGTTTGGATAGTTGCCGACCATGCTCGTGGGGAGCATGATCTCCTGACCGCGAATGTTCATGGCTGCCTCCGCTTCTTCTGAGAGCTGTGACGGTTTTCCCAAGACGCCGTTGCCATTGAAACCAGTCGAAGCAGCAATTGATCGCTTAGACTCCTCCTTTCACCAGCGCCTGCTCCTGGCAAGCGGTACTTCTGAGATCTATCTGAAAAGGAGGCTGGGAGTATGGAGCAGGCTTCCAGACTCCCGGCCAGAGGCAGCCAGCCTCTGACGACCTCCACCTCACAAGCCATAGAAACCAGCAACGAGACCACCCGGTAACTGCGCTGATGGATGGGTCAGGAGCGCATCCAGGACGCTGATGGCATCGAACCGTTTGAGATCATACTGGCAGATGATGGTGGCAGTCGGGTATTTCTCCACCAGCGGATTGAGGAGGGCTTCGTAGGCCATCATCCGTTCAGCGCCGGGTGGGCCGGCGAGCGACCAGGTCATCTCGCCGGTCAGCAATACGCGGGTATGTCCGGCAGCATAGGCGGCAAGGATGGCGGATTCCATAAAGGCCAGCATGCGCTGAACGTCGAACCGGCCTGCCAGTAAGTAAGCCTGGTGGGGAGGGAGCACCTGTAGCAGTGCGCGCGCGCGCAGTTCGTCCACCGGCAACCCTTCTGCATGCAGCCAACCCAGCAGTCGCTCTGGGGGAGTGCTGTCCTGGATGTAGAGCACTGGATTATTGTCGCGCAGGTGGGCCAGTAGATAGGGGCGTAAGAGTTGCCATTGTTCATCAGGGTCGCGGAAGAACAGCGAGATATGGCGTTCGCGCGCATCGGCGATGGCCGGAGCCGCAGGTGGGCTGGCAGGTCTATCGGCTGGTGGCATAAAGGCGAGCAGGTCGCTGAGCAGGAAGCGCCGCTCACGCCGTCCGCCAACGCGGAAACAGCGCAGTTTGCCACTGTTCGTCCAGCGCCGTAAAGAGGTCTCGCTGACGTGCAGGAATGCAGCCGCTTCGCTAATGGTAAGAAACTTAGGCGTATCGGTCATGCGCTTTGACGTATCCAATACTTATCAATATTGATCTTTGTTGGTCTTTAGTATACAGACATCTTCGTCAAAAGTCAAGCCTGTCCTCGCCACTTCTCTGTACTTGAGAACCCGCCCTCTCTAGCAGCGGGAGACCAGACCATATCGGTCTGGTGTGTGGGGATCTTGACAGGATGACGGTGGAGGGGATAAGCTCGGGAGAAGCAGAGTGTTTGTTTCAGGCAGTGTGAGGGATCTGACGATGGGGGATAAGGAGCCGGTTCCTCTCTCTCCTGGTCGGCGGGTGGCGCCGCCGGTGGCTCGTGGTCGATTAGTGACGCTGGAGGTCAATGTTACTATTCGGCAGGAGGCCAGGACTATTTTTGCATTTCTGGCGGATCAGCGCAACCGTCGGCTGATCTTGCCTGCCGATTGGACAGACTTTCGGGTGATCACGCCATATAGTCGGGGCGTGGGGGCGCGCGCGCTCTTTATCTTGCGTCTGCCCTGGCGCAACGCGCCGGTAACGGTAGAGATGCTGGCACTCGAAGAACCGGTTAGATTGGTTGAGCGTGCTGTCGGTGCGCAAATGGCCTTTGATATCCTCTGGTCACTGGAGCCAGTGGGTGGGGGTATGACGCGGGTGACGCTCCGATCGTCCTATGTGCCGGCGGGCGGCGTGCTGGGTTTGCTTCTGGACAGGCTGGTGACACGGCGTTTGTTGCGCCGGGATTATCGCCAGGAGCTGGTGCGTCTCAAGCGCGAGGTAGAATGAGTGCTATGGCTCAGTCTGGCACAGCAATTGCGAGTGCGCTCTGTAACAATGCTCTGAGATTCCTGCTCAGAAGAGAGGTGGGGCGATGGCGCAGCCGATGATACAACAATCCCCCGATCAAGAACCCGGCACACCGCTCAAGGGATCTTTGCACCTGCCGCTGGTGCTGATTGTTGAGGATGACGCTGGCGTACGCGATTGCTTGCAGATGCTGCTTCAGGATGAGCTGCCCAATCTGCGCACATGTACTGTTGCAACGTTCCGTGAGGCTGAGCGCGCGGCCACTGTGCTCCATCCGGATCTGCTGATTTGTGACATTCGTCTCCCTGATGGGGATGGTCGCACGCTGCTGGCCCGGTTGCGGCGCCGGCGCGGGCTGGCAAATATCCCGGCGATTCTGCTTACCGTCCTCGATGTGGATGATCCGGCGCTGCGTGAGGATGCGGCGGCGCTGCGTGCCCATCTCATTGCCAAACCATTTGAGATCACGACGCTGCTGGATGAAGTGCTTGATGCGCTCATCACCTGAGTGGGCGGGATGATGTTGATCCGCTGCTATGGAGAGAAGGTGAGGGTTTCGCTCGATTCCTGGTGAGCGAGGATATCGCCTGGTGTCATCCAGAACTCTTTGAACTGCTTGGCGGCAAAGAGTCTGGTCATGTCCGCGAAGTGTGGTGAGGCGGGATTATCGCTCTCGCCGATGGGGCGGCTGGTGTAGAAGCGGCCCGAGGCGAGATCGATCACCATAATATACGAGGATCCCTCGCCGACGTAGCAGACGCCATTCTGGTAAGTGGTGCAGGTATTCATGTAAATCGTCTGGGTGTCGATTCCGCCACCGCTAACCTCGACAACAGTGTTTCCCTGTGCCAGTTTGTGCACGCTGCCCCAGCGCACAGCGAGCTGTCCGAAGGTGCGTATGAGCTCGCGATCGGCGGCGTAGAGTGCCTTGATGATTTTCGTGGCGTCGGCCAGAGAGAGCTGATCAGGTGTCGGTGGGTTAAAGAGTGCAAATGAAGGCTTCTGGGCGCGCAGTTGCCGGATCCAGAGCGAGAAGAGGGGCATAGCGGTATTGTTGACATCGGCAAAGTTGTTCCAGGCGTTGAGGATCTGCAAGGACTGGGTAAGCTGGGGGTTGGGAGGAGCCTCGGCCACAGCCTGAGCGATCAGCGGTTTGAGCTCGCGTGCCAGGAGCACATAGTCGTCACCGGCGATCTGCTCGATGGTGGCAACGGTGATCTGATGGAGTGGGTCGAGTAGGGCTTTGAGGCGCTGGGAGCGTGGGGTATCTGCGCCGGCGCGCAGGTAGGAGGGGAGGGTGGCGGGGTTGATCTGGGCCGGAGCGGTGATCCAGGGGACGTTATTGGCATTCTCGAAGTATCCGCTGGGTGGGTTTTCGGCCTGGGGGAGCTGGCTGAAGGGGACGATGCCCTGCCAGTCGGTTTGGGGGATCCAGCCGGGGACCGGCTTCGTGTAGTCGTAACCGGGATTACGTATACCGGTGCGGGTATCTGCGACATAGTAGATGTTGCCGGCTTTGTCGGCAACCATGACGTTGTTGTTAGAGATCTGCAGCTGGGCGAGCGCGGCCTTAAACTGGTCCAGGCTGGTGGCCTCGTCCATCTGCCAGTACTCACCGGCTACGCCGATCTGGCCAAAGAGGGAGATCTTGGCGGCGTAGGCATATTCTGGGGTTGTTTTGATGATCGGGCCATGGCGGGTATAGCGGAGCGTCAGGGGGATGTCCTGGAGTGTGCCGTCGGCCAGGCGCTCCTTGATGGTGATCTGCTCCAGACGCATGTTCTGGTACTGGCCGTTGAAGAGATACTGGTTGGGATTTGCCGGGTTGAGTTTTTCGATGTAGACATCGGCCTCGTCAATGGAGTTGTGGGTCTCGCTCCAGGCGAGGTAGCCGTTGGTGCCCAGGACGATGCCAGGGCCGCCGATAGGCGTTGCGCCGGCTACGCTGGTGTTCCCATAGACCAGATGGGCTTCGTACCAGGTGTAGAAGCCGGTATAGGGTAGGTGGGGGTCGCCGTAGAAGAGGGCACCGCCAGTGGCGGTACGGCTGGGAGCGATGGCTGCCATATTGGAGGCGGTCGGGGCGAGCGCGGGATTATTTGCCAGCCAGTCTGCGATGTTCGGCATCTGGCCATTAGGGGGAACGCTGCTTTGCGATTGACTGCTATCTGTCGCGCTATCGCTGACGCTCACGCCGATGTTGCTGCCGAGTTTGGCGGCGGCAATGTGGGCCTGGGCCATGACCCAGCGCCACTGGACGTAGGCGACGATATCTTGGGGGGTGACGTCTTCGACCCAGGATGGCAGGCTCGAGCGGTGGGAGTTGATATAGGCGTTCATGCCGGCGGCGAATGCGGCGAACCGCTGCTGCTGGTCAGCCGGTAGGGTGCTGAATTGTTCCTGGGCCGTTTGGGGGACGCGGAACAGGTAGGTAGCCTCATCCTGGGTCAGGCATGCAGGGAGGCAGTCGGGGCCGAAGGTCTCTGCTGAGCGTCCGGTAGCGACGCGCATCTGGGTCAGGATGGGCACGGCCTGGTCTTCCATTTCGGCGTAGGCAAGGCCATATAAGGCGCTCGCGGCGTCGGCGGCATAGATGTGCGGTACTCCCCAGGTATCGCGGATGATAGTTATCTTTCCGGGGCCTGGTATCAGTGTGGAAGTGGTGGCGTGCGATCGCTGTGCAGTGGACGGTGCGCTGGTTTGATGGGATGCGCAGCCAACAAGGACAGTAACCATGGCCAGCCCAAGTATGCGCAGGGCTGATAAAGGCTGCCTGCTCATCTGGCCCCTCCTTTGCTTCTTCCGGCACGTTCAGTGAGGTACATTTTGCGCCCAAGGTCTCTTTCTGTCAAGTATCTGCTTCTCCGGCTGGCTCACGGGCCTCATCCCTGCACGCGCTGGGCTCGTCCCTCGCCAGTACTGCTGGCGAGAGAGAAGGTCGGGGCGGCATGATTTGCTGGTACGCTGGTCGAACTGATCTATCCGGTATATGGTCGTAGACCTGATATAATGGTCGGGAGGAGTGATCTGATCCGATAGGAAGGGGGATCAGGGAGATGACGAAGAAGGCGGCGGCTGCGCGGACGGAAGTTTTCGTAAGTAAGCTGGGGTTAACCGGGCGTATTGCGGTTGCCGGTATGGGGATTATTGGGCTCGTTGGGCTGGCAATAGCTGCTCAGAACCTGGCGCTGATCGTCCATGGTGGTGCGCCGATCTGGGTCACGCTGCTCTTTGTTGTCGTTGGTCTGCTGATCGCTTTCTTTGCGGTGATGCAGCTGCGCCCGGTGCTTGCGGCTGCCGGCACGGTCTATACCGTGACGCCGGCGGCGCTGGATATCCAGCGCCGCTTTGGCGTGCGCCATGAGTCGCTGCCCTGGGCAACCTTTGTACGGGTGAGTCGCGAGATGCATCCCTCACTGCGCCCACCAGGGATTATCGTTGAGACCGCTGATCGCCGCATAGTGATCCACGGCCTGACGCTGAGCAGGCCGCAGATGGAGGCACTTTATCGGGCCATTTGCACTCGCGCGCCGGCGCGGGCATGTGGCTGACTGCGCTCTGTAACCGATTTGAACGCTTCCTTAATAGTTGACTTTGCAGTGCGTTCCAGGTACACTGTACCTTACAGACGGTGTATAGTCCCCCCGGAGGAATGCCATGCAAGAGAGAGTTACCGATGAGTTTATTCCTCATTCAGGAGCGGAAGATCGTGTAGGCGCGTTGCGTGCGCTGTGCTTGATGTACCTGGATAGGGGAATGCCGGTGGTTCAGGTTGCTCGTCTGCTAGGGAGGTCGCGCCAGTGGGTTTACCGCACCAAGCGGCTGGGCGTTGTGGGTGTGCGTGATCGCCGGCGCCGTAGCAATTCCCATGTCCTGGATGAGGCGGTGCGCCTGCGGGAGGAGCTGGGGTGTGGTCCAACAGAGGCGGTCATGCTGCTGCGGAGCCGTGGGCTGGATGTGCCCAGCGTGGCGACGATTGCCGCCGAGTTTCGGCGTCGTCATATTAACACAGGCCGTGTTGGCTTTGTCCGGCCACGGCCAATGGTGCATGCGCCACTCACCGGTCATGGTGAGGAGTTGAGCCTGGATATCTGGGGACCATGGGCCGTGCCGGGGATCGGTCGTGTGCTGGCACTGACGGGCATGGATAGCTTCTCGCGCGCCGCTGGCGGTGTGCTCTGGCGTCAGCTCGATGCCGAAGCGCATGCGCGCTCTCTGGCCTATCTGGTGGACCGGCTCTATAGCAATCACTGGCCGGTTCGTGTGCTGATCAGCCACCGCCTGGGATTTGCGCTTACGCAGGTGGATGGACAACTGGCTCCGCTGGTTCGCCTGGCGCTGGCTCATGGGGCTATCCCGACCTTTTTGCCTGAGGCTCAGCCCTGGAATAATGGCCGGTTGCAGCGTTTTCATGCGACACAGGAACGGGAGTTCTGGCGTCTGCTGCCTGATGGTGTGGAAGGGAGCCGGGTCCAGCGGCTGTATCTGGAGTGGCTCGATTATTATAACTGTGAGCGAGTCCATATGGCTATCCGTCCGAACTGCCCGGCGGACCTGGCCAGAGGATATTACCGGCCCTTTGTGCATCGACCTGATCCACCACGAACTGGTCCCGTTGTGCCACGCTCTGGCCGTGTGGAATACTGGCGTCATGTACATGCTGGCGGCTGGATTGAGCTGCATGGTGAGCTGGTTCGTTTACATAGTTCGCTTGCTGGCCAGCAGGTCATTGTACGGCTGGAGATTCGTCCGGGTGAAGCCGGCTCCGGTGAGATATTCTGGCAACCTGATGGAGGGCGTGCGCCGGTGTGGGTTGCCAGCGTTGTCCATGATTACGAGGGTGGGCAGTGTATCGAGGGCTCTTCTGTGCGGGCAGGATCGCGTCTGCGGCTTATCCGGATGGTCCGGCGCAACCAGGAGATTCATGATGACTTTGCCTGCCAGGAAGAGTTGACCTGATTCCAAAACTTCTCTTTTCCCGCAAAGGCCGCTTTTGCAGGAGATAGGCTTTGAGGGTGTGAACAAGATGTCCGTCTCGCTATGCCTGTCGCCGTGCAACGCGCCGATCATCCAGCGCACGTCCTGTTCCTGTCGAAAGGGAAGACTGGAAAGGAGTCCCCCCATGATTGTCCTCTCAAACGAGACACTGCATAGCCTGCTCGAGTACATGACGGCGGTGCGCGAAGAGGTGCGTGAGGTATTGGAGCGCACACCAGCCAGCGCTCACGAGTCTATCGGGGGCCATGTGCTGGCTGCTGAGCAGATCACAGAGGTGCTCGATAAGCTATCCGGGATCAATGAGTTCTTCATAGCGGCGATCCTGGATAGTGTGTTTATCTGAAGGGCCGGGTCTTAGGCTGCCCGGCCCGTACGCTGACCCTCCCACAGTTGCTTAAGGGGTAGCGAAGCGCTGTTCGAGCTCGCGGATCTCGGGCAGGCCGATGAAGTCTACGAATTCCTGGAAGCCCATCAGGCGGTCCATGATAGGGAGGGGGGTACCGGCGGTAGCGATCTGGGTGAGGGTTGCGCGCATCGCCTGCGCCGCAGTGAGGAGCATGCTGATGGGGAAGATAATGAGACGAAAGCCCAGTTCTCGTAGTCGTTCCAGGGGCATTGGTGGCGTTTTGCCACCCTCAGCCCAGTTGAAGAGCAGGGGTATATCGGGCAGGGCAGCGGCTATTGTGGCGATCTCTGTCGCGCTTTGTGGAGCTTCGACGAAGAGCACATCGGCGCCGGCTTCGCGGTAACGTTGGGCGCGCTCCAGAGCCTGATCCAGGCCCTCGACGGCTCGTGCGTCGGTGCGTGCGATGATAACGAAGTTGGGCGAGTGGCGCGCGGCCACCGCCGCGTGAATCTTGGCGACCATTTCTGCCGTGGGGATGACTTGCTTTCCCTCGAGGTGTCCGCATTTTTTGGGGGCGATCTGATCCTCGATGTGGATACCTGCTACGCCTGCCTGCTCATACTCCTGCACCGTGCGGATGACATTGAGCGGATTGCCGTAGCCAGTATCGGCGTCGGCGATCACTGGCACGTTTACGGCCTGTACGATGCGGCGGGCATTATCCACCATTTCGCTCATGGTTAACAGCCCGACGTCGGGTCGGCCCAGCAGGGAAGCTGCGGTGCCAAAGCCGGTCATATAGACCACGGGGAAGCCGGCGGCCTCAATAAGCCGGGCGCTTAACGCGTCGTAGGCGCCCGGAGCTAATACCGGGTCTGGCCCTGCCAGCAGCGTTCGGAGGCGGCGTGGTCCATTCTCTCGTGTATCGAGCAGTCCTGCCATGCTATTCGTCCTTCCTTTGCAAGGAGTAGAACCACCAGGGACAAGAAGGGCACAGGGTTTCATGAGCTCGCGCGGCCGGGCGGATCAGGATCGCAGACCTTTGGGCGCGGTTTCCACCCTGGTGTCGAGGGCGAGCATCTCTTTGGCGCAGGTCTCGTCGGTGATGACGGTGTGTACGAGGCCGGAGCGCACTGCCGCCAGCATTGGTGCGGCCTTCACCAGCCCGGCCGCCACGGCGATAACCTCTGGTGTGCGACGGAGGAGCTCCAGCGGTACCGCAACTAAGCGATCGTGGAGCTCCAGCGGGCAAATGTTTCCAGCCTGATCCAGAAAATAGCCGCTGACATCGCCGACCGCGCCCAGGGCGCGGACGGCAGCGAGCTCCTGTTCATTGAGGTAGCCGGCGCGCACAAGTCCGGAGCCACCGGCACTGGTTGCGCCAACGCCAACAAGGGCCATATTCATCTGGCTCATCATGCGAATGGTTTCCTGCATGCTGCGCTCGCTCAGCAGGGCGTCGCGTACCGCTGGTGAGGCGACCAGCAGGGGGGCATGCAGGTAGTAGCACTGGGCGCCATAGAGGGTGGCGAAGCGCCGGGCGATCTCTGGTCCATCCACATCGGGCGAGGTGGCACTGATGCTCCCCATCAGTTGCACGACGTTGAGGCGCAGGCGTCGCGTCGGGCGCAGGGAGCTGACCACCTGAAGCATAGATGTGCCCCAGGAGATGCCCAGGGTCATATCATCGCGAAGCTGCCGATCCACATAGCGCGCAGCGAGAGCCCCCAATTTGTCGAGCACGTATTCCTGCGGATGAGGATTGAGAAGCACCAGGGCGTCGTGCAGGTTATAGCGAGCTATCAGTTCTTGCTGGAGCTCATGGGCTGTTTTCAGCGGGTGATGGACGACAATATCGACGAGGCCGAGCTCGCGGGAGCGCGCGAGCAGGCGCGATACGCCGGAGCGCGAGATACCCAGACGCCTGGCGATCTCTTCTTGAGTGAGATTCTCTTCATAATATAAGCTGGCTATCTCAGCCAGCAAGAGCAATTCATCCAGATTGTTCACGGCTTATGTGACCCAAACGGCATAAAGTTCGCGGGAGATCTGTAACGGTTTGATGGTCAGGCGGTACGGCAGCCGGTGCACAAAATAACCAGGGCGGTGGCGGGCTTCATTGAAGAGGTCCCAGATCAACTCGCGTGCCCGTACTGGCAGAGTCCGCAGGTATTCACGATGGATCTGCTGTGGCGAGCGGGCTATGGTCAGATGGCACTCCAGGCAGGAGATGCTTTTGAGCCACTTATAGATGTATGTTACGGCATGTGGCGTCTCCCGGCCACAGTGGAGGCAGAAGAGTTCTGTGCAATAAGTTGGGCGCTCCATGGTGGTCCTCCCACCCCTTTTTGCTGCCGGCACAGAGCTAAGAGCCCTGTTTGCTGGCAAATGACCATTTCTGTCGCACCTGTGCAAATTCATATCACGCCCGGTGTCCAATGTCAAGCGCGGTGGGGCTCAGCCCTGCTAATCTTGCTGATAACAGGGTTGTGAGCGGTGTGCGTGATATAATGCAAGAAACATGCTGCCTGATGGATGATCGATCAGGTGGATAGAAAGCCAGGCTTCTATGCAGCAAATCAGGGATACTGCTCGTGCCTTGCGCCGCCATGGCTACCGGCTCACCCCGCAGCGCCAGATGATTCTGGACATCATTCAGGAGGCGCACGAGCATTTGAGCGCCGATGAGATCTGTCAGCGGGTGCGTGAGCGCCAGCCATTTGTGAGCCTTTCGACCATCTATCGTACACTGGAGTTACTCAAAGCGCTTGATCTGGTGCGCGAGGTGATGCTGAGCCCTGGGAAGAGCTACTATGAGCCGGCTGGCGGCGATCATCACCATTTGCTGTGCCGTGTCTGTGGCCGCATCATCCATGTCAGTGATGAGCTCCTGGGCGACTTGCGTGCCCAGCTAGGGGCACGCCATGGCTTTACGGCGCTGAGCATCAGTCTTCTGGTGATCGGCTACTGCTGTGAGTGTCAGCCGCGCACGGTGGATACGGGAGGCGGGGAGGAAGGTCACTCACCAGGGTAGGCGTTTGCTGGGGGAGCCTCTGCGACGATCGGCGTACAGGACTAGGTGCCTGGAGGGAGCAGGTGCGCAGGGGCATAGGTCCAGAAGAGATAGACTTCCAGCGCTCCCAGGCTGAGCGCCACAGCGATGAGCATCGGGCGCCGCGCTGGTCGCAGGGCCACGATGCCGGTGTATACTCCCGCATACCAGGGCCAGAACCAGGGTGCACCGATGAGACAGAAGGCCAACCAGACCCAGGACCAACATGGTGGCAGGTCTCGCGGCAGGCGAATCCGTTGTGGCCCCCAGATTGCCAGGGCGATCAGCCCTAGATAGAGCACGGCGAAGAGTGCCAGGCTCAAGTTGTGGAACCACTGCTGCGCCTGGAATGAGTTAAAGCTGACCGAGTCGAAAGCCTGTACCGCTTCGGCAGACCAGGCGCGGCGCTGGGGGAACCCGGGGTCGCCAAAGGCGGTGACCCAGGCGGCGTAGAGGTGGTAGCCCAACGATGCTAATGAGTTGATCACCCGTGAGGCCGAAGGGGTCTCGCCAAGCGCCAGAAAGGCCTGACCACGATCCCAGAAGGGGAGATAGCAGGCGAGAACCATCCCGATGAGCGTCATTGCTGCCAGGCTGACCTTCCAGACCTGCCGGGCTGCCCATGGCCAGAATTTTCTGGGCTTGAACCGTTGACCACGTTGGAGATAGAGGATGGCCACGAATGGCAGCAGAATGCCAGCGTTAAACTTGAGGCAGGTTGCCAGCGAGAGGAGGATCAGCATCAGCAGCGTGCGCCGGGTCAGCAGGGCCCAGCAAGCGGCAGCCAGCAGCAACATGACGGCTGCGTCGTTGTGGGCGTTGGCCACAAATTCGACGAGCACCAGCGGATTCCAGGCGTAGAGGAGTGTGCCAGGCAGCCGCAGTTGCGGTTCATAGCTGTCGAGGGTGGCCCGGATGATCGCGGTGGTGATAAGCACGCAGAGGAGACCAAAGGCGCGGAATGCCAGCACATCGGTCCAGATAGTGTAGCTGCCGCTGAGCGCATGGGCAGCGATGATGATGGCGGATGAAAGCCAGATCCAGGTTGGGCCATAGACGGAGGGGGTTGCTGTCCAGTAGATCATGGCGCGTACGGCGGGGTCGCGCGGAAATTGTATGGGAGGCACCACCAGCGGGTTGGCATGGTGGACGACGTAGAGGCGAGCGTAGGCAATGTAGGCGAAGATGTCGGTTGACTGGAGGACAGGGGCCAGGAGCAGGGTGAAGCCGAAGAGGAGGGTGCCTCCGAGTGTGAGCGCTATCTCCCAGTGGCGAGCAGATGCTGGCCGCTGCCAGATGAGGCGTAGCGCGAGCAGGTAGGGCAGAAACGGTGCTGCCAGCGTCAGGGCGAGCAGGCAGGTTTCTAACCAGCTCATGGGGAGCGATGGCAGGGAATCGGGCCGGCCGGTAGTGGGGATGACGAGGCTCCATCCGGGGAAGAGCCAGCGCGTAGGGGCCAGGAGCAGCGGCCAGTGTTGTGCCAGATAGGCGTCAGCGAAGCCCAGGCCGCGCAGGGGGGTGATCGCGTCAAGGGCCAGATAGGCGCCTTCTGCCAGAACAATCAGCAGGGCCAGCAGGAGCAGAGTCGGGGGCCGCTGGATCCAGCGGCCCCGCCAGTGCCGTTTCGCTCCTGGTCGGCGGTTCCCCGACGCCGGTGGGTTGGCGTCGGGGAATTTGGCGGGGGGCCGGGGCCTCTGCGGCA